>Ga0326728_10000181_pt1 | contig 258456 bp, 216 predicted proteins | sample MB3enrmetagenome_FD_207602 | JGI IMG/M metagenome (GOLD analysis project Ga0326728, IMG submission 207602) | Lab enriched peat soil microbial communities from McLean, Ithaca, NY, United States - MB31MN | ecosystem: Environmental > Terrestrial > Soil > Wetlands > Peat | place: USA: New York...
AGTTCACCAACAAGACCGGTTCTGACGGCCACCACCTAAACGAGGGAAACAAAAAAGCACTCGGCTACTGCCTAACTCGCTGGCGGAAGAGCCACGCCGCTGACGTACTTTTTCAACACCCACAGGCGATTACACTCAAAACCCAGTGCACTTGGGATCTTGTTGCTGGCGGAGCGCGAGGGTGCGGTAATTTCGTGGGGGAGATAATGCTCACCCCGTCAGGGCAGGTGAGGGCCGAAATCACCATTGATCCGTGGCCGCGGCTCTTGCGGCGCGAACAGCGCTTGCTACATCTATATAGGTGGTCTGCCGTTTTGCTGCCGGCTGCCGTACAATTGCTGCGGTTGCGGGCTGGATGAAGCCCGCAAGCGCGAGCAAACACCGGGAAAAAGACGATTATATTTTCGATGGCGACCGATTCCACCCTAACTCGCAATGCCGATCACAAAGGCGAAACCGCGATTGCGATTCTTGGCGGGCGACCGCTAACGCGCAACACCGGCATTCCTCTCGACCTCAATTGGATACGGGATGTGCGCGTGAACACGAGCGCGGTGGAGCGGCGCGCCCAGACGCAGACGGCGCGGCGCACGGTGAAAAAAGAATGGCAGGCGGCATGGCTCTTGCGCGCCATTACCTGCATGGATTTGACGACGCTTTCCGGTGACGATACCGATGAACGTGTGCGGCGGCTATGTGCCAAGGGTCGGCACCCGATTCAGCAGGAGCTGGTGCAGAAACTGGGGATTGAAAAGCTGGCAATCAAAGTAGCCGCGATTTGTGTCTATCACACATTTGTAGAGACGGCGCTGGCGGCGCTTGAAGGCAGCGGGATCCATGTGGCGGCGGTATCGACTGGATTTCCCGCGGGTCTTTCTCCGCTGGCCGAGCGCGTGGCGGAGATTCGGCGGTCGGTGGAAGCAGGCGCGCATGAGATTGACGTCGTCATCACGCGGGCTCATGTTTTTGGCGGGCGCTGGCAGGCGCTTTATGACGAGATTGCGGCGTTCAAACAGGCCTGCGGACACGCGCATATGAAGGTTATTCTCGGCACCGGCGATTTGCTCACCTTGCGCAATGTGGGGCGGGCGAGCGTGGTGGCGATGATGGCGGGTGCGGATTTCATCAAAACTTCTACCGGAAAAGAGCCAACGAATGCGACGCTGCCCGTGGGCCTGGTGATGACGCGCGCCATCCGCGAATACGCGCAGGAAACGGGCATGGCGGTCGGGTTCAAACCGGCGGGTGGCATTCGGACGGCGAAGCAGTCGCTGGATTGGCTGGCCATGATCAAGGAAGAACTGGGCGATTCGTGGCTGCGGGCGGAGATGTTTCGGTTTGGCGCGAGCGGGTTGCTGGGCGATATCGAGCGGCAGTTGGAGCACTATGCGACGGGGCGGTATTCGGCGGAGTGGCGGCACCCGCTGGCGTAGGGTAACGGGCCGCCGAGGCAGTGGAGGGAGTAGGGATCCTTCGACTCCGCCCTTGCGGCGCTCCGCTGGCAGCGGCGCCGCTCAGGATGACACCATGAAATCCAGTCCGGATGACGCGCATGAAGTCCGCTCATGGTGACACACTTGGAACTCGGCTGGCGGTGACTTCAAGAGGAGAAGCGCAATGGCTCGATTGGTGGTGATGTATAAGAGGCCGAAGGATGCGGCGGCTTTTGACAAACATTACTTCGGCACGCACGTTGCAATCGCCAAGAAGATTCCCGGGCTTCGGAAATATGAAATCAGTAATGGTCCGGTTATGACGCCGGCTGGGCCGTCCGGGTTTCACCTGATCGCGACTTTGCACTTCAACGATATGGCGGCGATCCAGAAGGCTTTTGCGAGTGCGGAGGGACAAGCCGCCGTGGCCGATGTTCAAACCTTTACTACCGATCCTCCGAATATGCTTTTGTTCGACATTCGCGAGGTTTGATCGCACGTGTCGATCAAATACAGGGGAACCAGAACTACGTTCCCTGATCTGATTGAAGTCTGAAGGAATCGAGCAACACGAATGAGCATCGCAGAAAAATTCGTAAGCATGGAATACGGGCCGGCGCCGGAGGATCCCAAGGAAGCGTCGGCATGGCTTGATCGTCACGGGCGTCGGCTTAGCCATTTCATCAACGGCACGTGGCAGGCGCCGGCGGCGGGCGAGTATTTCGAGACGATCGATCCATCGAATGGAGAGAAGCTGGCTTCGGTGGCGCAGGGATCGGCGGTCGACATCGATGCCGCGGTGAAGGCTGCGCGGGCGGCGTCAGTAGAGTGGCAGGCCCTGACTCCGCATTCGCGGGCCCGGTATTTGTATGCGCTGGCGCGGCTGGTGCAGAAGCATTCGCGGCTGCTGGCGGTCCTGGAGACGATGGATAACGGCAAGCCGATCCGCGAGAGTCGCGACATCGATATTCCGCTGGTGGCGCGGCATTTCTATCACCACGCTGGATGGGCGCAGCTGCTGGGGCAGGAATTTCCTGAGTATGTGCCTTGCGGTGTGGTCGGGCAGATCATTCCGTGGAACTTCCCGCTGCTGATGCTGGCGTGGAAGATTGCTCCGGCGCTGGCGACGGGAAACACCGTTGTGCTGAAGCCGGCTGAGTTCACACCGCTGACGGCGCTTCTGTTTGCTGAACTCTGTCAGGAAGCGGAGTTGCCTGCGGGCGTGGTCAACATCGTCACCGGCGACGGGCGGACGGGCGAAGCGCTGGTGAAGCATCCGGATGTGGACAAGATTGCCTTCACAGGCTCGACCGAAGTTGGGCGCGCCATTCGCGCGGCTACTGCTACCAGTCACAAAAAGCTTTCGCTCGAGCTCGGCGGCAAGTCTCCTTTTATTGTGTTTGAAGATGCGGACCTCGACAGCGCCGTTGAAGGCCTGGTGGACGGGATCTGGTTCAACCAGGGGCAGGTGTGTTGCGCGGGCTCGCGGCTGCTGATGCAGGAAAGCATTGCCGAAGCGCTGATCGCCAAAGTGCAGCAGCGGATGAGCAGCCTGCGCATTGGCGCGCCGCTCGACAAGGCGATTGATATTGGCGCGATCGTGGCGGGCGTGCAGCTGGATCGAATTCGAAAACTCGTCGACCAGGGTGCGGCCGAAGGCGCAACTTGCTGGCAACCGCAGGTGAAGCTGCCGGAGCGCGGCTTCTACTATCCGCCTACGCTTTTGAGCAATGTGCATCCGACGTCGATTGTGGCGCAGCAGGAAATCTTTGGGCCGGTGCTGGCGGCGATGACGTTCCGCACGCCGAGCGAGGCTGTCGAGCTGGCGAACAACACTGCGTATGGACTGGCCGCGTGCGTGTGGAGCGAGAGCGTGAATGTTGCGCTGCATGTGGCGGCGCAATTGAAAGCGGGCGTGGTTTGGGTGAACTCGACCAACATGTTCGACGCGGCTTGCGGATTTGGCGGCTATCGCGAGAGCGGGTATGGGCGCGAGGGTGGGCGCGAGGGGTTGCTTGAGTATATGGAGGCAGAATGGTTTACGAAGGCTCCGATGCTTGCGACAGAGGTGTCAGGTGTCAGGCCTCAGGTCTCAGGAAAAACGGACAACGTAACTAGCGCGAGCAAACCGGGCAAAGACGCGCAAAGCGCGACCGACTCGCCTTCTGCGATTGATCGGACTGTGAAGCTCTACATCGGCGGCAAGCAGGCTCGTCCGGATTCGGGTTACAGCATGGAAGTGCGCGGCGCGGACGGGCGGTTGCTGGGCGAGGCTCCGCTGGGGAATCGCAAGGACATTCGCAATGCGGTGGAAGCGGCGCGGAAGGCTTCGGGGTGGGCCAAAGCCACGGCGCACAATCGCGCGCAGGTCCTGTATTACTGCGCGGAGAATCTTTCGCAGCGGCGGGCGGAAATTGCGCAGCGGCTTGCGGCCGTGGTCGGCGACAAGCAGGCGGCCGCGGAAGTGGAAGATGGCATCCAGCGCATCTTTTCCTATGCGGCGTGGGCCGACAAGTTTGATGGCACGGTACACAATCCTCCATTTCGCAATATTGCGATTGCCATGAATGAGGCGATTGGGACGGTGGGCGTGATTTGCCCTCGCGAGGCGCCGCTGCTGGGGTTCATATCGGTTGTAATGCCGGCGCTGGCGATGGGAAATACGGTGATTGCGGTGCCATCGGAAGCCTATCCGCTGATTGCTGGAGACTTGTACCAGGTGTTTGATACGAGCGATTTGCCGGGCGGTGCGATGAATATTGTTACGGGATACGTTACGCAGCTGCTCAAGACTCTGGCTGAGCATGACGACGTCGATGCCATCTGGAGCTTTGCGGACGAGGCTAGCGCGGCTTCGGCCAAGGCGATGTCGGTTGGAAACCTGAAACAGGTCTTCACTAATGAAGGACGTGAGATTGACTGGTTCGATTCGAAAGTGGCTGAGGGACGATGGTTTCTGGAGCATGCGGTGCAGGTTAAGAACGTTTGGGTGCCGTACGGGGAGTAGGAGAAAAACATTTGTAATTTGAAGCCTCGCAGCCGCTGAGCCAAATTACAAATTGCAAATTACAAATTGCAAATTACAGTAAGTTACAAATGAGAGCAGCCCGCACTCCCCGAGTCAAAATCTGCTGCATTGCCAGCGTTGACGAAGCGGCTATAGCTGTGCAGGCGGGGGCTTCGGCTTTGGGGCTGGTCTCGCGGATGCCGAGCGGTCCCGGCGTGATCAGCGATGAACTGATTACCGAGATTGCGGCGACTGTTCCCCCTGCCATCGGAACATTCCTTCTTACTTCGCGCCAGAGCGTGCAGGAGATCGTTGCACAGCAGCATTTCTGCCGCACTAATACCATTCAGATTTGCGATCACCTTGTGCGCGGGACGCATCGCGAGTTAAAGCTGGCGCTGCCGGGAATTTCGATTGTGCAGGTGGTGCATGTGACGGGGCCAGAGTCAGTGGAAGAAGCGGCTGCTGTGGCTCCGCATGTGGATGCGATTCTGCTGGACTCGGGGAACCAGAAGCTTGCGGTCAAGGAACTCGGCGGCACGGGCCGAACGCATGACTGGACTTTGAGCCGGGAGATTCGCGAGCGCGTGGGCGTTCCCGTGTTTCTGGCGGGAGGGCTGACTCCGGAGAATGTCGCGCAGGCGATTGCCGAGGTGGGGCCGTTCGGCCTGGATGTCTGCTCAGGCGTGCGGACGGGCGGGAAGCTGGATGCCGGGAAGCTGGAAAAGTTTTTTGCGGCGGTGCGGGGATTGGAGGCGGCTCGCGGGCTGGCGGCGTTGGGAGGAACCATGCCGGAGTTAGAAGATATTCCCCGGCGGAGGTGATCCCGCCGGGATAGGCAACATAGCGCCAGCAATCTGAGGGGCATAGAATGGGGCTGTTCGATTTCAAGAACGGTGCGGTAATCAGGACATGACGAGCGCAGCCATGGCAGATGAAGAGCTTTATCGCGCATTACAGCGGCATCTGGATCGCATGCCCGTTCCCTACCCGGCTACCGCATCCGGCGTAGAGCTGCGCATTCTCAAGCGGCTTTTCACTCCTGACGAAGCCCGGCTGGCCCTGTGTCTGAGCGCGATTCCGGAGCCAGCACCGGCCATCCATCGCCGCGTGCGCAGTGCCATGACCCGCGAGCAATTGTGCGAAGCGCTCGATCGGATGGCGGAAAAAGGATCCATCCGAAAGGTGCCGGGCAGGAAGGGCGCGCGCTACGGGAAGTCTCCGCTGGTGCTGGGCATGTACGAAGCGCAGGTGAACCGCCTGACCCCGGAATTAGAGCGCGACGTGCGGGCCTACTTTGACGAGGGTTTTGGAGCCGCGCTAAACGGGCCGCGAATTCCGCAGACGCGAATTGTTCCGATCACGAAGTCCATTCCGGTGGAGCGCGCGATCGCACGCTATGACGACCTCCGCGCGTTCGTCGATGCCAGCCCCGGACCCTTCGCAGCCATTCCCTGCATTTGCAGGCAAGGGCGAGAACTCACCGGGCAGCCCTGCCGAGTGACCAAGGAACCGCACAATTGCCTGATGTTCGGCAAGGTGGCAACGATGATGACCGAGCAAGGGATTGCCCGCGCGGTCAGCAAAGAAGAGATGCTGGGGCTGCTGGATCAGGCCGACCGCGAGGGACTGGTGCTGGAACCGCAGAATGCGCAGGAACCGATGTTCGTCTGCTGCTGTTGCGGTTGCTGTTGCGGTGTTCTGACGACAGCGAAGAAATGGCCCCGGCCGGCAGAATTTTTCCAAACAGATTTTGTCGCGCGCGTGGATGAGGAGCGCTGTGCAGTCTGCGGCACATGCGCGACCCGTTGCCAGATGGACGCGATCGTTGTCGACGGGGCCGATGGTGAGCCGGCCAAGGTTGCCGAGGAACGTTGCATCGGATGCGGGCTCTGCGTAACCACCTGCCCATCGGAGGCAATGGTCCTCCACAAGAAGGAACGCAGGCCGCCCCCGCCCAAGGACATGGCGACGCTCTACTCGACAATGTTCCAGCAGAGGTTCGGCCGTCTGCGCGCGGGGGCGGCGGTGGCGGGGCACTTTCTCGGGCGGAAGTTCTAGCAGGCCCCAAATTTTGGAAGAACGATGGCGGAGTTGGAAAATGCTCCGTGGCGGAGATGATCCAAGGTTAGCACGCAAAGAACGCGCGCGGACCTGGGGCACCGGGCATGTGTGACGGAGTGTGTGTTATGCCGATAGACGAACAGCAACCGGATTTTGCACTTGAACTCAAGGAAGAAATACAGCGGACACTTCAGGAGAAGATCGTTTCCTCTCAGCTTGCTGGGCTGCTTCACCACACCATCCCTGTCATCGGGCCTGCGGTGGTCGAACTGATGACCGAGCTCGCAATAGAACGAACGAACAGGCGCGTATTTGAGATGTTTGAGTATTTTACGAACAAAATACGCGATATTGGTGAGGAGAAGATTGACCGGGAGTGGTTCCGCAGTGAGGAGTTTCAAACGCTGTTGTTCGAGGCGCTTCGGCAACTACATGTCACTCATGAGCGCGAGAAGATCGCGATGCTTGGCGTCGGATTAGCGAACAGCGGGGCACCCGGTTTCCAGGACGAGGAGCGCAAGGAACTCTTCATTCGCTTCGTACGCGACTTGACGCGGCAACATATCAAAATGCTGTTCGAGCTCTCCCCAACACCAGTCTCAGTCGATTCTTTACCGACCGGCGTAGCTCATCGGGAAGAGCGAGCACGGCAGTTGGAGTGGGATCGTAGACCGAGGTTGGCGCCAAAGAACGATGACCTGCTCGCGCTTCAGATGTTACATGCTTATGGTTTAGTCGAAGAGAACCTGTCGGCCTCGGCTCAGCAGCCCCAGACACCTGTAGTTGCACACATGTCGACTATGGCCGACATCCAACGTGCGATAGGCGACTTCTCAAAAAGCATCGCCAGTTCGAAGGTTACTCGATCTTTTCGCCTTAGCCGGCTAGGGGAACGGTTCCTGAAGTTCATGGGCTTGCCGAGGCCCTCGACTTCCGAAGGACGTTGACACCCCCTCCCCATGCTGACTATCCTCAGCCTTCCCGACTCCAATTGCTCCTGCGCGCAAGCACAACAGGCAGGAGATGAATGAGACCAAACATGCCCAAACGCCCACGTATCGCCGTCGTTGGCAGTGCCAATGTTGACTTGACTACCTTTTCCGACCACTTCCCCAAGCCGGGGGAGACTATCTTTGGCGACAAGTTTGACCTGGGCTTTGGCGGGAAGGGCGCGAACCAGGCGGTGGCGGCTCGGCTTTGCGGGGCGGACGTTTTCATGGTGGCGCGCGTAGGCGACGATCTGTTTGGCCCGGCGACGATCAAGAACTTTGAGAAGCTCGGCATCGATGCGACGCACGTGCGCCAGGTGAGCGGGGTTTCCAGTGGCGTGGCTCCGATATTTGTGGAGTCGTCGGGACAGAACCGGATCATCGTGGTGAAGGGCGCGAACGATGCGTTAAAACCAGCGGACGTGGATGCCGCGGCCGACATGCTGAAGAGCGCCGACTGCATTGTGCTGCAGTTCGAGATTCCACTGGAGACGGTCTATTACACAATTCAGTTTGCGCGGAAGAATGGGATTCGCTGCATTCTGAATCCGGCGCCGGCGCAGCCGATTGATCTGAAGGCGGTGGCGGACCTCGATTATTTTGTGCCCAACGAAAGCGAGGCCGAGACGATTAGCGGCTTGCCGGTGCGCAATGTGGACGACGCGAAGCGATGCGCAGAGAGGCTTTTGGCGGGCGGCATTCGGCGCGTGCTGATTACGCTGGGGGCGAATGGATCGTTGTTGGCGGGGAAGGACGGCATACACCATGTGCCCGCTTTCCACATGAAGAGCGTTGACACAACGGGCGCGGGAGACGCTTTCATTGGAAGCTTTGCCACATTTTTGGCCGAGGGAATCCCGGAGCTGGTGGCAACCAAGCGCGCCAATCTCTACGCCGGACTTTCGACCCTCGGCGTTGGAACACAAAAGTCATTCTATGACCGGGCTCGCTTTAACGCGGAGTGGATGGCGATCACAAAATAACTCCGCCCTTCGATCTTTCCTCGTCGATCCCTCACCTTTCCATCAGCAATACTTTTTCGGCTTCGTCGATCTCCGTTAGCTTTACTTCGATTACTTCGCTGGCGCTGGTTTGTACGTGGCGTCCTATGAACGTGGCTTCGATGGGCAGCTCGCGATGGCCACGGTCGATCAGCACCAGCAATTGCACGAGGCTGGGGCGTCCATGGGAGAACAGGGCGTCGAGGGCGGCGCGCGTGGTGCGGCCGGTGTAGAGCACGTCGTCAATGAGGACGATCTTTTTATCTTCGATGGAAAAGCCGATTTCGGCGGGCTGAACTACCGGCCTGGGGCCGACAGTGGAAAGGTCGTCGCGGTAAAAGGTGATGTCGAGCGTGCCGACGGGCACGGGCTTTTTTTCGACTCGCTGGATGATCTTGCCCAAGCGCTCGGCGAGCGGGACGCCGCGGCGGCGGATGCCCACCAGGCCGAGTCCGTCGAGGCCGCTGTTTTTTTCCAGTATCTGGTGCGCCAGGCGTACGAGCGTGCGCTCGATTTCAGACGCGGACATGAGCTGCGCTTTCTGCTGGAGGCCGGTTTTGGGAACGGTGTTCTTTTTTGCGGTCATGGGAAGAATGCCTCGACTTGAGCTAATTACTGCGGCTTTTGAATGTAGTGGAGTCGCATTGCGAAGGTCAAGGGCGGCAGAAACAAAAGTAGAGATCGACTCCGCTCAGGATCACGGCGAAACTTCAATCACTGTATCCATACGGTTTTGATGTTTACGAATTCGCGGATGCCGTTTACGGCGAGTTCGCGGCCATGCCCTGAGGCTTTTACGCCGCCAAACGGGACGCGCGGGTCGGAAGCGACCATTTTGTTGATGAAGACCATTCCTGCTTCGAGTTCGTTGATGAACCTTTCGGTTTCGGCTGCGTCCTTTGTCCAGGCGCTTGCTCCGAGTCCAAAGCGGCTGTCGTTGGCGAGGGCGATGGCTTGGTCGATATCTTTGACTCGGAATATGGAAGCCACCGGGCCAAAGAATTCCTCCTTATACGCGGGCGAATCTTTCGGAATGTCGGTGATCACGGTGGGAGCATAGAAACTGCCAGGACGCTCTAGCGGATGGCCGCCTGTTAGCACGCGGGCGCCCGCGGCGATGGTTTTCTTTACGTCGGCGTCGAGCGTGGTTACGGCCTCGGGGTTGGCTAGCGGGCCAAGCTGCGTGTTGCCGTCGAAGGGATCGCCGATGCGCAGCGCTTGCATCTTGCTGACGAACTTGCGTTCGAATTCGTCGGCGATCTTCTCGGCGACGATGAAGCGCTTGGCCGCAATACAGGACTGTCCATTGTTTTGAATGCGCGCGTCGACGGCGGTGGAAACGGCGGCTTCGAGATCGGCGCTGGGCATGACTACGAAGGGATCGCTGCCGCCGAGTTCGAGCACGACTTTCTTGATGCGCTTGGCGGCCGAGATGCCCACCTGAATGCCGGCTTGCTCGCTGCCGGTGAGAGTGGCAGCGACTATGCGGGGATCGTTCAGGATGCTATCGACCGGACCCGAACCGATCAGCAACGTTTGGAAGACGCCTTCCGCAAAACCGGCGCGCCGGACAATTTCTTCAATCTTGAGCGCGCACTGCGGGACGTTCGATGCATGCTTGAGCAGGCCGACGTTGCCCGCCATGAGCGCGGGCGCTACGAAACGGAACACCTGCCAGAAGGGGAAGTTCCAGGGCATGACGGCAAGGATCGGACCGATGGGAAGATAACGGATGAAACTGCGCTTGGCGCCGGTGTCGATGATTTCATCGGCTAGAAATTTCTCGGCATGCTCGGCGTAGTAGCGGCAACCGGTCGCGCATTTGAGCGCCTCGCCAATGGCGGCTTTCAGAGGCTTGCCCATCTCCAGCGTCATCAGGCGGGCGCATTCGTCCTTTTCCTGCTCCAGAATTTCGGCGGCGCGCATCATTTTGGCGGCGCGGTCGGCGAACGAGCTTCGGCGGTGGGCGCGGAATGCCGACGTTGCCAGTTGCAGCTTGGCTTCAATCTGAGCGGGAGTAAGGGGTTCGAAGGTCTTCAGCACTTCGCCGGTTGCGGGATTGATTGTTGCGATTGCCATAGTCAGAATAATAATAGCGCGGGCTGTGTGAATCCAAAGGGGCTATTGCAATCGCGGGGGGAGCGCACTAGAGTACGTCAAAGAAGGCGTTGCGTAGCAACCCCGTCGTCGAAAGGACATTGGATTGAAGATTTCGCAGAAGGGCCTGTACGCGCTTGAAGCGGTCATGACGCTTGGCCACCGCTATGGAACGGGCACGAGCAAGATTCGCGAGATCGCGATGGACAACGATCTGCCCGAGAAGTTTCTGGAATTGATCCTGCTGGAACTGAAGAACGCGCGCATCGTCGAGAGCGTGCGCGGAGCCAAGGGCGGGTATCAATTGCGTCGTCCGCCTTCCGAGATTCACATGAGCGAAATCATCCGGCTGATCGACGGCCCGCTCGCCCCGTTTGGCGATGCCGACCAATTGCGCAGCCTGATTGCTTTGAACGACGATAACCGGGCGCTCTATGAGGTTTTTCTCAAGGTGCGCGACTCCGCGGCCAAGATTCTGGAGAGCACGACAATTGGCGACCTGGTCAACGCTGCGGCGCGCTCACGCAAACGCGCCACGCGGAAGAAGGGTGAGAAAAACGAGGCTGTTCTCTCTTTCGTCGACAAGGGGATCAGAAAGTAGACTTCTTGGACCTTGTCCGCGCTCTTCGTCTTCATTCCGTTTTCCACCACCGAGACACGGAGAAGCCGCGGCTTCTTGGCAAAACCCATCCGTTGGCGACCCGCTCTTAATTCCTGTGGTAGCCTCAACACTCGATCCTCTCGAAGGCAGGTGTCATGAACGATTCGCGTCCCAGTCATCTCGATTTGCAGGCAACGGCAAAGCAAATCATGGTGGAGAACGGGTTCGAGCCGGATTTTCCCGCAGGGGTTCCGCAGCAATTGGCGGAAATTCGGACGCATCCGCCGTCGACCGCGCCAGCGGGCGATGTGCGTGATTTGCGGGGATTGCTCTGGTCGTCAATTGACAACGACACGTCGAAGGATCTCGACCAGATCGAGGTCGCGGAACGGCTGCCCGATGGCAGCGTGAAAGTGATGATCGGCATTGCTGACGTGGACGCGTTCGTAGCCAGGGGAACGCCAATCGACCAGCACGCGGCCCGCGAGACTACTACCGTTTATACCGGCATCTGTAATTTTCCGATGCTGCCGGAAGAGCTTTCGACCGGCGCCTCTTCCCTGCTTGAGAAAGTCGACCGCCCCTCCATCGTGATCGAGTTCGTGGTTGATGCTTCGGGCGGAATCAAGTCGAGTGATGTCTATCGCGCCATTGTGAACAACAAGGCGCAGCTTACCTACAACGCCGTAGGCGGATGGCTGGAGGCAACAGGCGCGGCGCCGCCGAAGGTCGCAGCTTCGGCGGATTTGCAGGCGCAACTTCGATTACAGGATCAGGCCGCGCAGGCTCTCAAGAACCTTCGCTACGAGCACGGGGCGCTGAACATCGATACCGCCGAAGTAATGCCGGTAGTGCTGGAGAGCGGCACCATCGAGGTGGTGAAGCAGCAGCGGAATCGAGCGACGATGCTGATCGAAGATTTCATGATCGCCGCCAACGGCGTAGTGGCGCGCCTGCTGGAAAAGGTTTCGTCCATTCGCCGCATCGTGAAGAACCCAGAAAAATGGGATGGCATCGTGCGCCTGGCCGCGGCCGTTGGAGAGACGCTTCCCGCACAGCCCGATTCCAAAGCCCTCAACGATTTCCTGCAAAAGCGCAAGGCCGCCGATCCGGATCACTTTGCCGACCTGTCGCTGGCCGTGATCAAGCTGATGGGCCCGGGCCAATATGTGCTGGAGCGCCCCGGCGACCCCGAGCAGGGCCACTTCGGTCTAGCCGTGCAGGACTACACCCACTCCACCGCGCCCAACCGCCGCTTTGCCGACGTGGTCACGCAGCGCCTGATCAAGGCCTTGCTGGACGGCAAGGCGGGGCCATATTCAGATGACGAGTTAACCGCCATCGCCACCAACTGCACGCAGAAAGAAGATGCCGCCCGCAAGGTTGAGCGCGAGATGACCAAGCGCCTGTCGGCGGTAGCGATGAGCCATCGCATAGGAGAAATGTTCGATGCCATGGTCACAGGCGTAACTCCAAAAGGAACGTTCGTCCGCGTCCTGCAACCGCACGTAGAAGGCCTGCTAGCCCAAGGCGCGCAAGGCCTACACGTGGGCGACAAGGTGCGCGTGAAGCTGACGCGCACGGATGTGCAGCGGGGTTATATTGATTTTGTGAAGGGGTAGGGTGGCAGGGAGATGAGTGTAATCGCTGATTTCGACAATTACTTGCTCGTCTGTGAAGCGGCACTCTGGCAGAGCCTGACGCCGCGACACGGGAAATCATTCAGCAAGGGCGAGAGATCCGAAAGGCCTCCTATACACGTTAGTCTGTGAACTGCCGTTATTTGCATCACCGCAATATCTCGCCATATTGTGCACCATAGGGAACCTCCGGTCGTGGGGGCCGAAGGGTTCTAGGCGTCCGCTTTTCTCCTCCTCTCGGAGGCCAAGCGCGTTCAGTTCAGGTGGTGCTCATGAAGCGGGTTGCATGTTGGCTGGCAGCACTTAGCGTAGCTCTGGCCCCGGAGCTTTGTAAGGCCCAGTCGGGCTATCAGGTTATTTCGGTACAGAACGGCGGGACGATTCGCGGAACCGTGAAGTGGCAAGGACCGTTGCCCCATCTGGCGACGTTCGAAATCAACAAAGACCCACAAGTGTGCGATCCGCTAGGCCAGAAGCACCGTGATCTGGAGCGGTTGGTCGTTTCATCCAATGGCGGTGTGGCGAATACGGTCGTCTTTCTCCGCGACATCAAGGCGGGAAAGGCCATGGATCTGCCGCTCGAGCGCCGCTTCCTTGATCAAAAGAACTGTCGTTACGAGCCGCACATTCTGCTGGTGCCGGTGCAGGCGGTTCTGACCGTGCGCAGCAGCGATCCCTTGCTGCATACCGTGCATATGTCGGGAAGTGCCGACTACAATCTTCCGTTTACCACTGCAGGACAGGAAATCACCCGTCCCATGACTCGGGAAGGCATAGTCGACCTACGCTGCAATGCCGGCCACGTCTGGATGAATGGGGAGGCCGTGGTGGCGGCCAATCCGTACTACGCGGTGACGGACGCCGAAGGTCATTTTGAGCTGACCAATGTGCCGCCCGGGCAATATGAAATCGTCGCGTGGCATGAGGGCTGGAGAGTGGTTGGCGAAGTGCCCCTCTACGACGTAATGACGCAAATTCGCGTCAAAAGGCCCGTTTTTTCCGATTCGGTGACCTGGAGCAAGTCGGTCACAGTGCCGGGGGGCGGCACGGCGGAAGTACATTTCACGCTGGGCGAGAAGACGCCGCAGCTGGCGCAGGGGCACTGAGGGGTACATTTTCTCGACGCGTCACCCGCCTGGCGAAAGCGGCCCATTCCTTGGTCCCTTGTCTCCTTGCCCCAATCTGATCTGGGCTTGTGGGCGTAACATCCATGGTTACAACAACTATCGGTTGACCAAGATCACCGCGGGATGTAACTGTCGAGCAAGGGCAGGATCTGCGACCCAAACTTCATCATGCGCGCCTGCGCGGCATCAGGAGACTCGCCGTCAAGCATTTCGGTCATTAGCCGCACCATCCCACCGTCGCTGCGATTCATGCGAATGGAATCAGAGATCAGATAGTACTTGGCCTGCCACTCGCTGGCTACCACGCGGCCATGCGCTTGAAACCAGTAAAGCACCAGTAGCCGCTCTCCCAATTTTGACACCACATAGCGATTGACGGGCGTCGAAGATCCATCCTCACGCGCAAGCTGGATCACCTCCCGCGAAATCGGGAACCATCCGGCACCCAACAGGCAGTGGTCCGGCGAATGGATGGTATCTCCTGTCCTCTGCGACGGAAGAAACGGGATGTAGACATTGATCTCCGGTTGCGGCTGGCCCGCATTTTCGTAATCGCGCTGGAGATACTCGCCGGGTCCGAGGATGTCGAGTTCGTCCTGCCTGATGGGGATGTCCGTTCCCGTCCAACCACCGATCTGGTAGGGCAGGGAGCCCACGTGCTTCACAATCTCGGTTGTCGAATGGGCCCATAGGCCGATCGCCGTGGCCAAGATAGGCACAGCTGCAATCCAAAAGCGAAAGGACCCGGCTTTTACGCGCATACCCCTAGCGCACTGTTCTTCTAGATGCACGACGTTACCCGGTGCAACCGGACCGCACTTCCAGATGAGCGAGATTACGCGGTGTACAGCGAACAACATCGTCAATGCCGCCGCGAAGACCAGCAATCCCACGAGGGCATGGGGCATCCCCTCTGCTAAATCTCGATGCCCGTACTGCATCAGCAGCCCTGCGGTAAGAACTCGAAGGCTGTTAGCCGCTACTGCGATCGGCACCGCCAGGCATACCAGCACCACCCGCACCCATTTCCGAGTCTCCATCAGGTACCCGTAGATGATGGCCAGCGTAATCAGGGTTAGAAGCGACCGGATTCCGCTGCATGCTTCCACGACGTCCAGCCGCCCGGAAGCAAGCCGGATAATGTTCCCTTCGCGGAGCACGGGGAACCCCACCAGTTCCAGCAGCGCAGTCGACAGCCTTGCGGCAAGCAACTGAAGGGGAAATGTGACGCGGTTAATGATCAGGGCCGGGATCGGGATCATGAGAATCAGAAACGCCCACGGAAAGAGGACGGCGCGAAAGAACGTCCAGCCTTGAAACAGTATGATCAGGCCGGCTAGCAAGATCAGGAACGACACTCGCGGTAAGAAAATATCCGCTCCCAAGACTCCCAGAACCAGCACAAGCATGCTCAGCACGACCAGCGGAAGGCCAGCCCAGGATGAAGATGACGGAATGGCTCCCAGTTTTTTGCGGTCCTGCCAGAGAACAAATAAGGCGAACAGGGGCACCAAGATCCCGTGCTGGAAGTTCGGATCGCTATGGGGCCCGATCCACTGCAGGACTAGGCGGACGAGAATCGAGGCGTAAAGGCAGGCGATCAGCAGCAGCCCTAATAGGTTCTGGTAGCGCACGCCGCAACATTATGGCATCGCTGCCGATAGTTGGCGCAAAATCTCGATTACACTCAAACCCCCCGTGGCGGGGTCAATGAGTGCTATCGCCTGCCGTGGCGGATGTTAGATCAGACTTTACGCCCTGTAATCGTCCTCCACGCTCTTGCGAGCAGGCCGAGTCGATTATCGAGGAACGCAAAGTGTAGCGGCTGTTTGCCAGTCTGTTCGGCTACGGTCAGCGAGGGCGTGGACAATACCAGGTTACGAATTGCAGCGGCGTCTCTGGATCCGTCCAGTCCCGTCCATGGCACTTGCACTGAGATGCTGGGTACCGGGCGCTCTTCCAGGCCGAGCATGTCTGCAAACTCGTCGAAGGTATCAGCACAACGCACCCAAACACCGGGCTTCTGCCAGACCCACTCTAACCGGAGGACGGGCGGGTTCGAGCCACCCTGTCGGTAATCCAGCACGATGGCGGTGTCTGTCCCAAGGCCAAAGTCGCCGATATCGACGGCTAGGTCTGGCGAAATCTGGTCTAGCCCTGCAAATCGCGACCAGAGCCCTAGGTCACACTCCAACCCCCGCCGACGACAAAACAATGTTTCCTGTGCAACTACATGCGCAATCGTGCAAAAAGGCGGTACAAAAAGATTGAGCCAATCCTCTCCCGGGGCGAAGAGTTTGATGCGATCTCTAGGAACGTTGCAGTTTTGAAGTCCTCTCGGCTGCTCATGGGGCCAAAGCCCTGCATCAATCAAGGCGACCATCCGCTCGGGCAGCATCAGCTCGCCAACCTTCATCAGCTTAGCATCCATCGGATTGCCCCTAAGAGCACGGTTTGGATGCTATCGCAGTCCTGTAGTTGTTGCAAAATCGCAAATTACGCTCACTGACCGGCCGAGGGCCGATCCGAGCGACCCGCTTCCGTGCGCCTGCTCTTCCAAATGCTCCTTCTCTTCTCGCCGTTTTCCGCACGTCCCATTTTTTCATCACACTTCCCCCGTAACCGCCATCACAGACCTGCACCAAAATCAGTGCGAAGATCACCGCGACATTGCACGATGGAGAACTGCGCCCGTCTCCAGAGGCGAGGCGTCTGAAATCATAGTCCCGGCTCTTTGAAAACCGAACCAAACGTCTGCGGTCAGAGCGGTTTCACCTCTGCAATCTAACCTCTGCCCACGCCGCCTATCCCCGCTCCCGTCCCTCGCGCACAATCGCAACCAGATCGGCAGTGGAGACTCCTAACTTGACGCCTTTCACATCCAGCGGCGACGCCTTGGATCTACCCTTGGATATTGGCGCAGGCAAGATGCGAAAGACTGCGCCGTCCCGCCGGCGAATCTCAACCGCCCCGTCGCGTTCGGCCTCTTCGAGCACCGTGGCAAAATTTCCGCGCGCCTCAGAGTAGGTATAGGATTTCATCGAACATTTACCTCCAACACGTCCAGCTTCCATTCCCGGGCTCGTGCTTTCAATCCGTTGTCCAGCGTCAGCACCGGCGCTCTCTGGTTCACCGCACATGCGATCACGTACGCATCGTATGCGTAAATATTCAGCCGAGCCGCCAACTCAATCGCTTGCTTCAACGCCAGGTCGGTCAAGCGAATTGGAATCGCAGCATAGGCTTCCAACAACTTCAACCCTTCATCCAGTCCAATCGCCCTGCGCTTGAACATCGCGGATAGCGCATTGCCGACCTCCCAATGCACCGAGGTCGGGGCCACCAGACTTGCCCCGCGCGTGAGCCGAACCAGTTCCGCCTTTTCCGGCTGTTCCCCGATCACCGCGAGAATCGCGGAGGTGTCAATCACAATCTCCATGGTCGAAGTATATCACACATGTACAATTGTACAATAGTGGGAAATACGGAGGCCTCACAGGACGTCTACCCCATCGATTCATCACATTTTCCCCGTAACCGCCATCACAGACCTGCACCAAAATCAGTGCGATGATCACTCGACATTGCATCCCATTGCGGAAAATAGAGAACTGCGCCCGCCTCCAGAGGCGAGGCGTCCGAAACTCAGTCCCGGCTCTTTGAAAATCGAAAGAAGCGTCAGCGGTCAGGGGGTGTTCACCTCTGCAATCTGACCTCTAACCTCTGCAATCCCCCCAGCTCTTTGAAAACCGAACCAAACGCGATCAGTCAGGGGGCGTGTTCACCTCTGCAATCCGACCTCTAACCTCTCCAATCCCATTAACTCTCTGGTAAACCAGCGACCGCGATTTAATTCGACCGTAAATTGGATAAATTCCTTGGATTAAACGCGTCGAATGTCTACGAGAGTAGGTAGCGAAAAAGGCTGGAAAACGCGATTTTGAGAGCTAACTCCTTTGGAAGGAAGCCTTTAGGGGTAAGTGACTGAGCCCACACAGCTTCCGCGAATTCGGTGAGGGAGGGGGGGAGGGGCATGGGTTATTTTTCTGGTTACTAAACACTGCTCTCTCGCCTATCCGCTTTTTTCTTCCAGTTCTGCCCAGCGCTTGTAGAGCGCGTCAAGTTCATGTTGCGCGGCATCAAGTGCGGATTGCGCGCTGAGCAAGCGCGCAGCATCGGTGGCATTCGCAGGGTCTTCAAGTTCCGCGCGGTGGGATTGCACACGCTGCTCAGCATCGGCGATGCGCTGTTCGATTCCGGCATATTCGCGTGCTTCCATGTAAGAGAGTTTTTTCTTAGCTGGAGAGTTCGACGACGAGGATGAGTTTTCGGTGGTGCTTGTTAACTGATTCGCAGCAGTTGAACTTTGATTTTTTTCGCGCGATGCACCCGACGATCCCGAAGACCGCAGAGCCTGCTTCTGCCAAGCCTCCCATTGCGGATAGTCGGCAAAGCGTTCCGCTCCGCCCTGGCCGTTGAGGCCGAGCACAACGGTTGCGATGCGATCAAGCATGTAACGATCATGCGTAACCAGCACAAGCGAGCCGGGAAAATCGATCAGGTTCTCCTCGAGAATTTCGAGCGTAGGAATATCGAGGTCGTTGGTAGGCTCGTCGAGCAGAAGCAGGTCAGCAGGCTGAAGCATAAGCTGCGCAACCAGGACGCGAGCGCGTTCGCCTCCAGATAAGCGCCCAACAGGCTGTCCAAGCTGCTCGCCGCTGAAGAGGAAACGCGCCGCCCATCCAGCGACGTGAATGACGCGATCGCGAAAGATAACGGAATCGCCGTCCGGAGCAAGCGCGCGCCGCAGGGTAACGTCGGGATCGAGCGTGCGCCGCTGGTCGAAGTAGACGATGCGCAGCCGATCGGCGCGGCGAATCTCGCCGCTGGTGGGCGCGAGCTCGCCTTGCAACAAGCGCAGCAGAGTAGTCTTGCCGCTGCCGTTTGGACCTACCAGGCCAACGCGCATTCCGGCGGTGACGATGAAGTTGAGGTTTTCAAACAGAGTGCGGCCGCCAAGCGTGCAGGAAACATTTTCCAGTTCGATCAGCCGCTTCGTTTTGCGGTCGGTGGCGGAGAAATCGATTTGCGCGGTCGCGGTTTGAGTTCGGAAGTTAAGGTCGGCCAGCTCGCCCATGAGTCCGCCGGCTTTGTCGATCCGCGCCTTCGACTTGCGGGTGCGGGCTTTGGCGCCGCGGCGCAGCCACTCGATTTCGCGGTGCACGAGATTTTCCAGCGCTTCCTGACGCAGCGATTGGGCGTGCAGAAATTCTTCTTTCTTCTCCAGAAATTCGCTGTAGGTTCCGTGGACACGGAGCGAGCCATTGGGATAGGTGCGATTGAGTTCGACCGTATCCGTGGTTACGTTTTCCAGAAAGTAGCGGTCGTGGCTGACGATCACGCTGGCGAATGCGGCCGACTCGAGCAGTTCTTCCAGCCACTCGATGCCGAGCAGATCGAGATGGTTGGTAGGCTCATCAAGCAGCAGGATGTCTGGATGCTGCACCAGAGCTTCGACGAGCGCGAGGCGCTTCAGCCAGCCGCCGGAAAGCTCGGCGGTCGGAGTGGCAAGATCCTCAAAGCCAGCTCGGCCGAGGTTCTCGGCAAAACGCGCTCCGCGCTCGGTTCCAGAAACGCCGCAACGATCAAGAGCGCCCTCGATGACCGAGCGCACGGTGGTATCCGCGGGAAAGCGCGAATCCTGCTCGACGTAACAAAGACGAGTGCGCTTGCGGGCAGCTACCTGTCCGCTGTCCGCTTCCATCAGGCCAGCGAGGATGCGCAGAAGTGTGGACTTGCCCGACCCGTTCGGGCCAATCAGGCCGATGCGATCACCTTCCGAGATGGTGAAGGAAACATTCTGAAAAAGCGGCTTCGCTCCGAAGGCTTTCGAAATTTCCTGGGCGTTGATAATGGGCGGCAATTCGGCTGTTATCTCCGGTGGCGTGATTTGAGATTAGCAGGTGCGGCGGGCTACGCGCTGGGCCGAGGCCCATACTACTTCGGCGGAAGAACTTCCACTTCAAATCGTCTGCTTCGAATCGTTTGTTTTCAAATCTCGCTCAGTTTGTTCCAGATCCTCACGTCTGCCCACATCGCGCCAGTAGTACTCGTCGGCGCGGAAGGCACAAATGGTTTCTCTCTGGCCGGCGAGCTGCATGTACGAATCGACGATGGAAAAAGGGCGTTCTCCAGCGAGCATGGCCAAAAGGCGCGGCGAAACAATGTGGATTCCGGCAAAGGCCAGGGACTTCGCGCGACGCAATGGGCGAACAATTTCGGCAGTGTCATCGCGACCGATGCGGCGGCCGCACAGCAGGCCGTTTTCGTCGAAGACCAGATAGCGGGAAGTTTCCCGATCCTGAACCGCCAGGGTTGCGAGCGCGTGATGGGCATGGTGAGCTTGTTCCATGCGCGCGAGGTCAATGGTGCTGATTACGTCCACGTTGTGGATGAGGATGGGCTCATCGACGGGGCCAGAGCCGCCGAGAAACAATGGCGCGGCTTTCTTTAGGCCGCCACCGGTATCGAGCAGGACATCTTCGCGCGAGATCCGAATGTACATGCCGAAGTTGTTGCGGGCAGCCAGATAATCGGCAAGCTTGTCGGCGAAGTGATGCGCGTTGACTACTACTTCGTGAATCCCGAAAGTGCGCAGGCGAGCGAGGGTGATCTCTAGGAGCGTGCGGCTGCCTAGCTCAACTAGTGCCTTGGGACGATCGTCGGTGAGGGGACGCAAGCGCGTGCCCAGGCCAGCAGCAAAGACCATCGCTTTCATTGGGTCTGCCTCTCCAGTTCACGATGATGGAGGATGACTTCTACGCCCTTTGAGCCGCGCAGGTGCTTTGCTAACTGCTCGGCTAGATAGACGGAACGGTGCTGGCCTCCAGTGCAACCGAAGGACACCATTAGGTGTCTGAAGCCGCGGCTTTGATAGTTGGCGACGCTGGAATCAACCAGCGCTATGACGCTGGCGAGAAACTGACGAACGCTTTCCTGCTGCTCCAGATACTCAATCACGGGCGCGTCTTTGCCGGTCAGGGGCTTGAAACGGTCTTCGCGTCCGGGATTGGGCAAGCCGCGGCCATCGAAGATGAAGCCTCCGCCATTGCCGGTGTCGTCGGAGGGCAGGCCGCGGTGGAAGGAGAAGCTCGACACGCGCACCGTCAGCTGGCCTGCGGCTGACGCCACGCCTTGCAATTTTTCCGAGGCAACCATGTTGCGGAAGGCTTCGGTGAGCGTGGGCAGCGCGATGGGCAGTTCAACGTTGTGGAGAAGCCAGCGAATGTTGCGGAGAGCGTAGGGAACGCTTTGCAGGAAGTGCGTTTTGCGCTCGTAGAAGCCGCGGAATCCATAGGCGCCCAGGGCCTGGAGGATGCGCACGTAGACGTAGGCGTAGTAGTAACGCATGAACTCGGCGCGGTCGAGTGGGATGAAATTCGCCAGGCCGTCGAGATAGCGATCCAGCAATTGCTGGCGGACTTGGGGCGGAAGATCGGCCTTGGCGTCATAGAGAAGCGAGGCGATGTCGTATTGCAGAGCGCCTTTGCGCCCTCCCTGATAGTCGAGGAAGTGGGGACTGCCTTCCGGCAGCATGATGTTGCGCGATTGAAAATCGCGATAGAGAAAGTAATCGCGGGCCGCGCTGAGCAGAAATTTGGTGAGGCGGGAGAAGTCGTCTTCCAGGGCCTGCTCGTTAAAAGGGATGCCAGCCAGGCGGAGAAAGTAATACTTGAAGTAATTGAGATCCCAGGCAATGGATTGGCGGTCGAAACTGGCTCTGGGATAGCAGACCTTGTAGTTAAGATCGCGTCCGGCTTCGACCTGGAAACGCGGCAGGATGGAGACTACTTTTTGGTAGGCTTCGAGGGCGGGCGCGGCGATTTCGGCGCCGGAACGATTTTTCGAGAGAAATTCATAGAGAGTGGTGTCGCCCAAGTCTTGCTCAAGGTAGGCGCCGTGGCTTAGGTCTTCGCCGTAGATTTCGGGGACCGGGAGACCGTGGCCGTGGAAGTAGCGCGAGAATTCCAGAAAAGCGATGTTTTCTTCGCGGACGTCATAAAGGATGCCGATGGCGCTGCGTTCTCCATTCGAGAGGCGGATGATCTTGCGGCCGGAGCCGCTGAGCTGGCCTTGCAAGGGCTGAACACGCTCCGCGGGGAGACCGAAGTGGTGCTCGAAGAGTTGTTGAACAGCGTCCATGAAAATGCAGCCGAGTCGGCTTCGGCACCTGTGCCGATCCACTCGTTAGCTAGCCGATGCAGGATAAAGATACATCATGATCGTACCTGGTTAGGCTGCTCGCAATCTTGGAGGTATCCGATTCGAGGCTGGCAAGAAACTCTAAATCTGGGGCACACGAAAGGACAGGGGGTAATGGTGTTTGGAAAAACTAGCTTTACTTGGCTCGCCGGTCTGGAGAGCTTGAGCGATTTCAGTCTGTGGAAAAGGGGCTAGGCTGCTTTCGCTGGCTTTTTGCCTTTCACGCTTTGGAGAACGGTCGCAGGGATACGCATCTTCCGGACCGTTGGATTTTTTCTGCTTCTGACCTGAACCGCGACACCATCGGCTTCAGGAAACGGGTCGGAAACGACTTCCAGCTCTTCGCCGTAAAGCCGTATCTTTCCGGCAACCGTATAGCCTAAATGTTTGACCCTGGCACAAATATCGACGACAGATGCAGATTCAAGATTGCTCATGATAAGGCAATTATACGACTTGGGCGGGGGTAAAGATACCGAAGGAGTAGACGGGTAGTGGGCCAGTTTGCAGGACACCTTTCCTCAGCGGCTAAAACCGCGTTCCAAACGGTGAGGTTACCGCAGCGCTGAAGCGCTGCACCACCCAAAATCAATAGCAACGCAGGCTTTTTCCACAGTCTTTGAAGCCGTGCACTTCAAGACCAATTGAAGCTGATCCATAAGACGACCAGCTCCTAAAGGGGGCAGTTGATTTCAGTAGCGGTATCGCTAAAGCGATACCCTGACACGCAGCCCAAGTCCCGTACCCTATCCAGATCAATTCGAGTCAAAACTAAATTGTGACCCGCTACCGGAATTTACGGGACCTTAACGAAGGAGGCGCGGAGGAGGGCGGGCATAGCGGGTTCGGCCGCAGGAGAAGGTTCCTTGGCTTCCTTGGCCAATTCTCGCTGGGCTTGCTGGAGCAGGTTCAAGTCGCGGGTGACCTCGCTGCGGGAGAGGCCGCGGGGCGTGGAATGACGCAATTCGGACTGAAGGCGGGCCTCAAGGATTTCTCGTACAAGCTGCGGAGGGGCGCTGCCATTCAAAACGTTCTCGGCGGCGGCGCCGACGCGGGCCGGCCGACCTGCGAGTTGCATTTCAAGGATGGGTGCGCCCTCATCGTCGAGATCTATTTTTGCTTTGGACTGGAGCTTCGCCCACTCTTTGTCGGCGCTCTCGCCCGGCGCCGCGAAACCGGTTTCTGCGAGCAGACTTTTCAGCTGGCGCAGATAGGCCTTGCGGTCTGCGCGGGAGAGTGGAGGCTCGGGATCGCCATCGGGATCGAAGACGTTTGCGTCGCGGTCCGGTTGGAAGCGGCCCGCGCCGGTTCCTACATAAACAGCAAGAACGGAGCCTGCAAAAACGGGGCTTAGGATCGCGCTCGGCACGATGTACTTCGTCGATTTGAGAAAGGACTCGACAACACCGTGAGGAGCGGAACTGCGCGGCATGCTGCCGGGAACCTGGGCAATCACCAGGCGCGAAAGCTGGATTTCAGGATGGCGCGCGTCGAACTTTGTGAGCATTTTCGCGATCTGCTTGGGAGTCGTGATGCCCACGTCGGCGATGAGACTGCGATGGAGCGCCTTCGGATAATAGAAATTGATGATGTGCTTGGCGAAGTCGGCGCAGTTGTTGGAGGCGAGATGAAAATGGGAGCGATTAGGCGATGAGTTGAGCTCGCGGATCAGGGCATCGTCCTGCTCGGGCGTGGTCGCGATCTGGAAACCGTAAATGGTGCGGTCGTAGGAGGAACCGATCAGTTGGTACCAGATGCCACCCGGCGCCTCGCCGTTCGGTGCGTCGGGAGCGAAATCTTCGAGATATTCTCGCCGGTATTGGTCGCGCAGAAAATCGACCATTTTTGCGTCGGCGAAAAGAGGAATTTCTTCCGGCCGTTCTACAGCGTAAAGATATGGGATCAGCGGAATGGCGAGCCAATCGTAGCCGTCAATGCCATCGTAGCGGCTGAGCACGACACCGGTTTCTCCGGGGGCACAGCGGCGCAAGACTAAGGGCGAATCGGCGCACACGGCGGACAGATAGACGGCGGCGTGGCCGGTGGCCGTGAAGTACCCCATCTTGCCGTAGGGCTCTTCGAGAAACAGCGTGGCGGAAGCGCTCGCCGCGCAAACGCAGGCCAAGAGCATCAAGCAAGCCAAGCCTAGCTTGCGCACTGCCGCTATTTTTGGCCAAGAAAGCATAGCTGTCCCTGAGTCTTTATTATGAACACAGGGTCGTGAAATTAGTTGCCGCGAAATTGAAAAAAGTCCAATCGGGAGTTCAATGGAGTCAGTGGAGTAAGGTAACTAGGACGCCAATGCCCGTTTGGAGGCCTGCTTGATGAACCACTCCTGGGTATTCATTTCGCGGCGGCTGGTGTAGCGAGGATCGCGGGAATAGGTGCCATCGGCATTCATATGGCGCGCTTTGACGACTTCAGAAAGGTAGGTGGCCAGCACTTCGTCGCGCAGATAGCGCACAAGTTTGGGATCTTCCACCGGAAAAGCGAGTTCGACGCGGCGATTCAGGTTGCGGGGCATCATGTCGGCGCTGCCGAGATAGACTTCCTCCTTGCCGCCATTGTGGAAATAGAAAATGCGGCTGTGCTCGAGGAACCGGCCCACGATGCTGGTGACACGAATGTTTTCGCCGATGTTTGGAACACCGGGACGCAGGCAGCAGATACCACGAACCAACAAATCGACCTGCACTCCCGCCTGTGAAGCCTCATAGAGCAACTGGATCACGCGGCGGTCGACGAGGGCATTCATCTTGAAAATAAGGTGGCCGCGGCCACCGTTTCTCTGGTGGCTGATTTCGCGGCGAATCAACTGCTCCAGCTGATCGCGTAGATTGACGGGGGCTACGAACAACTTCCTGTATTCGTTCTTGGCGGAGTAGCCGGTCAGGTAGTTGAAGAGGTCGGTGCAGTCTTCGCCGATGGCTTCGTCGCAGGTGAGCAGTCCGATATCGGTGTAGAGCTGCGCGGTTACGGTGTTGTAGTTGCCAGTGGAGAGATGGACATAGCGGCGGATGCGGTCCTTCTCCTGTCGGACTACGAGCGCGGCCTTACAATGCACCTTGAGATTCATCAGGCCGTAGACAACGTGAACGCCTTCACGCTCCAGGCGGCGGGCCCATTCGATATTGCTCTCTTCGTCGAAGCGCGCCTTCAGCTCGACCAGAACTGCGACCTGCTTGCCATTGTCGATGGCATCGAGCAAAGCCTCGACCACGGGCGCGTTGCGGCCGACGCGATAGAGAGTGATCTTGATGGCGAGCACGGCGGGATCGCGGGCGGCCTGTTGCAGGAACGCGACAACGGGCTGGAACGAGTCGAAGGGGTGGTGCAGGAGAACGTCCTGGCGGCGAATCGCCGTAAAAATGTCTTCCCCTTCGTCTTGCGGCTGGAGCGCTGGAGCCAGGCTGGGGACGAATGCCTTGTCTTTTAGGTCGGGGCGGTCGATGGATAGCAGATGCTTGAGGCGAACGAGGGACAGCGGGCCTTTCATTTTGTAGACATCGGCGCGTTCCAGCTCGAGGTTTTTGAGGAGGATGTCGAGCACCTCGGAAGGCATGGCTTCATTAACTTCGAGGCAAATAACATCGGCGAAGCGGCGCTTGGAGACGCCCTCTTCAACCGATTCGAGCAAATCGCCGGCTTCGAGCTGCTGAATGGCGGTATCGGCGTCGCGGGTTACGTGAAAGGGATGAGCCTCGAGGATCTCCATGCCCGGGAACAGGGATTGCAGATTGCTGATAATGAGCTGCTCGAGCCAGACAAAATATTGCGGCCTAGGCGGCTTCAGCGTTTTCGACTTCGATTTCGATTTCGGCTCTTTGAGGGCGCTCTGCAGGGGAACGAGTTGCGGCAAACTGTCGGGAACTTTGACGCGCGCGAAGTGCTCGACGCCTTGCGGGTCGCGAAGCAGAACGGCAAGATTGAGGCTTAGATTGGAAATGTGCGGGAAAGGGCGGCCAGGATCGAAGGCCAGCGGCGTGAGCGTGGGGAAAACGGTTTCGGAGAAATAGCGGTCGGCAATCGCAGCCTGCGGGGGCGCGAGCTGCGAGTAGTCGACGACGTGGATGCCTTCTTTTTTCAGGCTGGGCAAGAGCTGAGAGCGCAGGCAATCCTGGCCGGATTTGTAAAGCTCAGTGACCCGCTCGCGGATGGCGATGAGTTCGTCGACGGGCGGCATGCCGTCGGGTCCAGATTCGAGCGCGCCGCTTTCGAGCTGACTCTTGAGCCCGGCGACTCGGACCATGAAGAATTCGTCGAGATTGGAGCCGACGATGGAGAGAAACTTTACGCGCTCGAGAAGCGGATTTTGCTCGTCCTGGGCTTCTTCCAGCACGCGCGTCTGGAACGAGAGCAGGCTGAGCTCGCGATTCACGTAAAGAGCAGGATCATCGAGTTGGAGGGCGGCGGGCTCATTGTGGTTCGAGCCGGGATCGATCCGGCGCTTGCGGCGCGAGGCAACGGTTGCACCATTCTTCTTGGTGGGGGTTTCGCTAACGGCCATGGCTATATGAGTGTACTAGGACTTGGGAAGTTGAGTCAGCAACCGCCGAAGCGACTGCTCACGATATAAAAATCTCTTGTGCGAATGGCGCCTTGTATGAACAAACGCTGCGTGACGACGGTCACAGTTTGCCTCGGCCTCAGTGGTGATAATGAGCTTAGCAATCGAACTCAAATTATCACCAGCTCACCTCAGCCGTAATGATAATGAGGTCGGGTGCTGCGCCTTCACTTCAGTTCCAGAAGAGGAGGAAGTGTATGAAACTCGCCGAGCCGTCCTCCCCTTCACCATTCTTTACTGTTTCCAAAGCAATTGTCTTGCAGTCTCTCAAGAACCGCAGGCCGAATGGCTTGGCAGCGCGATGGCACATCGAAATCTAGAAGTACTCGAGGAGCAAGTGGCTGTGGCCGAACGCCGTCACTTTGTTTTTCCAGCAAGCGAGATTGGGCGGCTGCTCGATGCGCTCGCACATCGAGGCTACGAGGTCATGGGGCCGCGAGTGCGCGATGGGGCGATTGTCTACGACCACATCGAATCGCCTAACGATCTGCCCGTGGGCTGGACGGACGAGCAAGAACCAGGCCGCTACCGGCTAGAACGGCGCACGGACGAGGCCTTCTTCGGCTACGTTGTCGGGCCGCAAAGCCTGAAGAAATACCTTCATCCTGCCGACGTGCGGCTGCTCGCAGCGGAGCGGCAGGAGGGGACGTTTCGGATTCTGAACAACGAGACCGGCCCTAAACATCCTTACGCCTTTCTCGGAGTTCGGGCCTGCGAGTTGGCGGCTGTTGGGGTGCAGGACCGCGTGCTGCTGGAGGACAAATACGTCGACCCAGTCTACAAAGAACGGCGGTCGGGCGTGTTTGTAGTTGCGGTGCAATGCACACAATCGGCGAAGACGTGCTTCTGCGTTTCGATGGGAACCGGGCCGCGGGCGCGGACCGGGTTCGATTTGGCGCTGACGGAACTGGCCGGCAACGGCAGCCATCGATTCCTAGTTGAGACGGGTAGCGAGCGCGGCGCGGAAGTGCTAGGGGAAATCCACGCGTCTGCGGCCACCGATGCCGATTTGCAAGAGGCGGACGCCGCCATCGAAGGCGCAGCGCGGCAGCAAGTGCGGAGCATCGACACGACCGGCATCACGGAATTGCTGTATCAGAACTTCGACCATCCACGGTGGGACCATGTTGCGGGCCGCTGTCTGACCTGTGCTAACTGCACGATGGTTTGTCCAACGTGCTTCTGCACGACCGTGGAAGACATCACCGACGTTTCCGGCGCTCACGCTGAACGTTGGCGCCGCTGGGATTCCTGTTTCACGCTGGGGTTTTCTTACATTCACGGTGGAAATATTCGCAATTCGAGCAAGGCCCGCTACCGGCAGTGGATGACGCATAAGCTGGCATCGTGGATTGACCAGTTCGGGCACTCGGGATGCGTCGGTTGCGGACGGTGCATAACGTGGTGCCCGGCGGGCATCGATATTACGGAAGAGGTTCGGGCGATTCGGGAGGGACAGAATCATGGAAAATCTTGAACGCATTATTGCGGAATGTCCTTTTTTTGCAGGCCTCGATCACACCTACCTGAACTTGATCGTCGGGTGCGCGTCAAATGTGCGTTTCGAGGCAGGTAGTTATGTGTTTAAAGAGGGCACGCCCGCGGACACGTTTTATCTGATACGCGAAGGTAAGGTTGCGATCGAAATCTTTGCCCCGCAGCGCAAACCCATCATCGTTTCTACGGTGGGCGAAGGAGAGATTGTCGGGTGGTCTTGGCTGTTGCCGCCCTATGTGTGGAAGTTCCACGGACATGCCGTGCAGGGCGTGCGCGCTATCGCGCTGGACGGTAAGTGCCTACGAGCAAAGTGTGAGGAAAATCACGATTTGGGATACGAAATCTTAAAGCGAGTGGTGCAGATTGTGGAGCACCGGCTGGATGAAGCCCGTTTTCAGCAAGTGGACGTTTACGCAGTGCAGCGATGAACTCAGCAGCCATCTCTCTCGCGCCAATGACACCTCAGACGCACTCTGTGCGTGAGGTAATCAAGGAAACTCCTGATACGTTTACGCTGACGCTCCAGCCGGACAACGGAGATGGAGCAAGCTCGTTTCAGCCGGGACAATTCAGCATGTTGTGGGTCTACGGGGTAGGCGAACTGCCGATCTCGATCAGCGGCGATCCCGGAAAACAGGACCGGCTGGTTTACACCGTGCGTTCCGTTGGCAAAGCCACGAATGCATTCGTCAGCCAGAAACCCGGTGCCGGCATCGGTGTGCGTGGTCCGTTCGGGACCGGGTGGCCGGTGGACGTTGCGCACGGCCGTGATCTCGTAATTGTGGCCGGCGGCATCGGACTTGCGCCCTTGCGGCCGGTTATCTATCACGTGCTGGCGCATCGCGCAGACTACGACCGCATGGTGGTGCTTTACGGCGCTCGCAGCCCGCGCGATCTTCTCTATCGCAAGGAGCTGGCGTCGTGGGCGCGCCAACGCGACACACAGGTCCTGATCACGGTGGACTACGGCGGCCTGAGCTGGCGCAACCACGTCGGGGTGGTGACGACCTTGCTCAAGTACGCGCGGCTCCGTCCGGCGCAGTCCGTGGCCATGCTCTGCGGACCGGAAATCATGATGCGATTTGTGGCCCGCGACCTGGAAGCTCACGGGTTCGGGCGCAGTCAGATTTTCCTTTCCATGGAACGGAACATGAAGTGTGCGGTTGGTTTCTGCGGCCACTGCCAGTACGGACGGCATTTCATTTGCAAGGACGGACCGGTGTTCACCTCCGAGCAGATCGGCCCGATGATGGACAAGTATGAGCTCTGAAAAGAAAAAAGGCAGGCCGAAAATCGCCGTCTTTAAGTTCGCATCCTGCGACGGCTGCCAGCTCAGCCTGCTGGATGCCGAGGATGAGTTGCTGGCCGTAGTCGGCGCAGTTGAGATTGCCTACTTCCCCGAAGCCACGCGCACCATGCTCAAAGGGCCTTACGACATCGGCCTGGTCGAGGGCTCGGTCATTACACACGGCGATGCCGAGCGGATTCAGCTTGTACGCCGCCAGTGCAAAACGCTCGTTACCATCGGTGCCTGCGCCACTGCGGGAGGCATTCAGGCTCTGCGCAACTGGAAAGACGTGGATGATTTCATTCGCGTGGTGTACGCTTCGCCCCAGTACATCAGCACGCTGAAGCTATCGACGCCCATCGGGGAACATGTTCCGGTGGATTTCGAGCTGCGCGGCTGCCCGATCAACAAACTCCAGTTGGTTGAGCTGATCTCTGCCACGCTGGCGGGGCGAAAACCCAACATCCCCACTTACAGCGTTTGCATCGAGTGCAAGCGCAAGGCGAACGTGTGCATTGCGGTGGCGCGGGGGATTGCTTGCCTGGGGCCGGTTACGCAGGCTGGCTGCGGCGCGCTTTGCCCAAGCTACGATCGCGGCTGCTACGGCTGCTATGGACCTATGGAAACGCCCAACACCGCTTCCTTGACGGAGCAGTTCCGCATTCTTGGGCAGTCGAATAACCAGATCCAGCGCGCCTTCCGCGGATTCAACGCGTGGGCCTGGCAGTTCCGCGAGGCGAGCGAGGAGTGTCAACGGAAATGACCGGCACAACCAGGACGATCAAGGTCGACACGCTGGCGCGCGTGGAGGGCGAGGGCTCGCTGTACATCAAACTGGTCGGGGAGCGGGTCACGGATGTGAAGCTCAAGATCTTCGAGCCTCCGCGGATGTTCGAGGCGTTCTTGCGCGACCGCCATTTTTCCGAAGCGTCCGACATTACGGCGCGCATTTGCGGGATCTGCCCGATCGCTTACCAGATGAGCGCCGTGCATGCGATCGAGCGTGCGCTTGGGCTCCGAATTGACCCGGCGGTTCGCCTGCTGCGACGGTTGTTTTATTGCGGAGAATGGATCGAGAGCCACACGCTGCACGTTTACATGCTGCACGCTCCCGACTTTCTTGGTTACGCCGACGTGATCGAAATGGCGCGCGATCACCGCGAGGTGGTCGAGAAAGCTCTTCGGCTCAAAAAGATTGGGAACCGGATTGTGCAGTTGCTGGGCGGGCGCGAGATTCATCCGATCTCGGCGGCGGTTGGCGGCTTTCATCGCGTGCCCACCAAGCAGCAGGTGCGCGAACTGGTGCCGGACCTGGAATGGGCACTGGCAGCATCCTGCGAAGCCGTGCAATGGACGTCCTCTTTGGAGTTCCCCATTTTCGAGCAGGATTACGAATTCGTCGCGCTTCGCCATCTCGATGAGTATCCCTTTAACGAGGGCCGGTTGGTCTCGAACCGCGGCCTCAATATCGACGCCGCCGAGTACGAAGATCATTTTCAGGAATTGCACGTTAAGCATTCGAATGCGCTGCACTCGGTTATGCGTGGGCGCGGGTCGTACCTCGTAGGGCCATTGGCGCGCTTCAACCTTAACTACGACAAATTGCCCGCCGCCGCGCAGGAGGCCGCCGCCAAGGTTGGACTCCAGCCGCCTGTCAAGAATCCATTTCGCAGCATCATCGTGCGCGCGGTGGAACTGGTTTTTGCCTGCGCCGAGGCTTTGCGCGTAATGCGCGAATACGAGCCGCCGGCCGCACCACGAGTGGAAGCGCCGAATCGCCCGGGCTCCGGGCAGGCGATCACCGAGGCTCCACGCGGCATTCTTTACCATCGTTATGCATTGGATGAAAACGGTTTGATTTTATCTGCCAAGATCATCCCGCCGACGTCCCAGAATCAGCGGCGGATCGAAGACGATCTTCGCGAGTACGCTTCACATCTGGTCGCGTGGCCGCTGGACGAAGCCACCTGGAAGTGCGAGCAGGCAATCCGCAATTACGATCCATGCATTTCCTGCGCGACGCACTTCTTGAAACTGCGGATCGATCGCGACGCCTGAGAAATATCGGCTGGCGCTCCTTCCATAGTATGAAGATCGTCAGTATGAAAGTCATCGGCTGTGGGAATCGGCATCGCGGAGACGATCAGGCCGGCATTGTGGTCGCGGAACGGCTTCGGGAACTTGGGTTTGAAGCTGACATTCACACTGGGGATGCCTTCGCGCTGATCGAGAGCTGGCGCTCGAATGAGGATGTGATCCTCGTGGATGCAGTCGTAACTGGCGCGCCACCGGGCACTTTGCACGTGTGGGACTCGAGTCTTCCGGGCTCTGGTCTGCCGAATGCTGCACGCGACCCAGCTGTTTCAAGCCATGGGTTTGATTTGGCGAAGGCAATCGAGCTCGGCCGGGCTTTGGGGGAGTTTCCAAATCGACTTCGGGTCTATGGAATCGAGGGCACACAATTCGAACGCGGGGCGAAGATCTCACCCATCGTTTTGGCGGCCATCAACTCGGCGGTGCAGCGGATTCGTGCCGAAGTTCGCTTCCCTTAGATTCCGAACAAGTCCTATCTTGCGACCGGAAAACCTGCCGAGGCTGGCTTTTGCGCGGACAAGAGTGTCCGCGTCACACCGAATCAAAGGTTTCTTAGTCTCTTAGTCCGCGCCAATTTCCTGAGTTCCTTCCCAGACGCCCTGCTCGGGCAGAGGAATCTCGCTGTTGCGCGACTCGCAGCGTAATTGGGCTTCGAGCGCGACCAGTTGAGCTTCGATTTCCTCCGCGGCCTTGCGTTTGCGAATCACTACCTCGCGGTACCGGCGCAGGAAATAATCGATGGTTTCGACACGAATCTTGATCGAGCCTGACGGCTTGTTTTCGTCAAGATCCTTGAAGCAAAAGTAGGGCGTACCCGATTGCTCGATGATGCCTTCGATGACGCCATAAATCGGTGCGTCGTGGCCGCACTTGAAGCTCGACATTTCGAGCGCGACGAGATTCGGGTGGCGCGCTGTGAACTTTGCCGCCCAAACTTTGTGGTTGGTGCTGCAGGAATAAGAATTCTTCCAGGCGTCGGTAATGTCAAGCGGGCTGCTGATGACTCCGGCACGGACTTCTTCACCGAAGAGGCGCTCGAGCATGTCTTCATCGAGGGGGAGCGTGTTTTGCGAAAAGATGGGATAGCCAAGCTTTTGGAACTCGTCGAGAATTTCGTGGTTCAGGCCGGGATCGTGATGATAGGGGCGGCCTAGCATGACTATTCCAATGCGATCTTCGCGCTCGAGTTGATCGAGAACCTGGCGCGCACGGCTGCGAATGCTGGTTTCGTAGGCTTTCAGCGCCGCGAATCCCGATTCGACTGCGCGGTCATTTTCTTCCCGCGAAAGGCCGAGAATGGACTGCCAAGCCTCCAGCATCTGATGGGCAAAGAGCTTCCGGTCGGAGAAATTGAGCACCGGATCGATGTATTTGACGTTGTGCTCGGCGAAGACATCGTTCTCCTTGGTGAATGCGGCCTTCACGGTTTCAGGAGTCGCCGTCACAGTGGGGCATGCGTTGGCCGCGACGATCTTCACCAGCGGCGAATGGAGCACGTCGTACATGGGGAAGAAAATTGCATCGAGCGGTTTTTTGCGGTGCTTTTCCTGAATCAGGTTGTAGACGTGTGAAATGCCGACCTTCGCCGGGAAGCAAGGATCGATGGCGCCACGACTGGCTCCGGCACGATAAAGATCCGAACTAGTGTAGTCGGAGTAGATGATGTTTTCCGGTTGCACGCCCAGGCTTTCAAAATACGCATTGAACAAGGGCGCATACGCGTAGATGTTGAGCACGCGCGGAATGCCAATGTGCAGATTCTTGCGATTCTCCATGAGGGCGCGGCGTTCTTTGGCCCCCTTGGCCCAACCGGCCCAACCGCGCTCCGGCAGCGGATCGGCGACCGACTTGGCGTTGGTGGGACGGAAAACCTCCTTCGAGGCGTAATCGACGAAGTTAGGATGCTGGTCGCGAATTTTGTCAAGGCCCGCTTTGATGTCCTTCATGTCATCGACGTCTTCGACGGTTCCCTTTTCGCAGGTCGCTATGATCAGGCGCTGTTCGCCGCGCATGAGCGGAACCTTGGTAATTTTCTCGAGCGGGATTAGTTCTTTTGCGGGCTCGGTGCGAACGTCGATAAAAGTGCGCAGACAGTTGTTCTTGCAGAAGTAGCAGCGTGTAGCTTCGTTGCGCGTGGTGCGGTATTCGATTCTCCGCACGGCATCAAGGCCAACGAACGTTGTTTGCTGGCCGTTGCGCCAGAGGCGCAATGACTCTTGTGCGGCGCCGATTGCGCCCGACTCGCCGCAATGCTCGTGCACGATGATCTCGGGCTGGCGGCCCGAAGCGCGGAAGCTGTTGCGGATGAAGTCGACCTCGGCTTTTACGACGGCGAGATTGTTTTGCGTTCCACCTTGCAGGACGAAACGAGAACCGAGCGCCGCTAGATTTGGGATGCTGGCAACGTAGAGGAAAACATTCTTCGGCAGCACCGCGGCTAGCCCAGCGAGAATTTCTTCCGCGCGCCAGCCCTGGCGCTGAAAGTTGACGATATCCGACTGCATGAAGACAGCACAACCGTAGCCAAAGACGGGCATGGCTTGCGCTGAAAACGCGAGGTCGGCATACTGCGTCACGTCGAGACCAAAACCCTCGGCCGTCGACTGCAGGAAATATCCGTTGCCAGCGGAGCACTGCGTGTTCAGCTTGAAATCCTTCACGCGGCCGTCGTGGAGGATGATGATCTTGATATCTTGGCCGCCGACATCGACGATCACGTGCGGATCTTCGTAGAACTTGAGCGCCGACTCGGTATGCGCGACGGTTTCGACCAGCGCTACGTCGGCGTTGAGAACGTCTTTGAGAATGTCTTTCGCGTAGCCCGTAGTTGCCACGCCGAGAACTTCGAGCTTCGCGTTCTGCGCTTCGACCTGCCCACGCAGGTTCTCGAACATTTCGATCGTGTCCTGAATCGGATTGCCGTTCGAGAGCTGATAAGCCTTGCAAAGGATGTCGCCGCTTTCGTTCAGCAGAACGGCTTTGGTCGAAGTTGAGCCGCCGTCGATGCCGACGAATCCGCCGACCGTGCTCCCCTTCTGAAAGACGGCGGGCGTGAATTTCTTGCGGCGATAAGCTTCTTTGAACACGTCAAGGTCGGCAGGCTTCTCGACCAGGCCCTTGCCGCCAGCCTTGGCTTTTTCTTCCTGGCGGCCGAAGTCGATGTAGTGAATCAGGTTCTCATAGCCGCGATAACAGCCGATGCAATCGTCTTCGGTGCGTCCGAACTCGACTGCGCCGAGAGCGGCGAAATACTGGGCGTTTTGCGGAACCTTGATTAGGTCTTCAGGCTTGGCGCCTTCCGGAATCGCGACTTTGCGCTCCTGCCACATGCGCGGGATGTTGGCTTGCCAGGCTTCGCGCATGCCGCGAATGAAGCTGTTGGGACCTCCGAGCAGCAACACGTGCGGGCGCAACGTGTTGCCGCGGGTGAGAACGCTTAGGTTCTGGAGCACGATCGCCTCGAACAGCGATGCCATCAGCTCGTCGGGCGGAGTGCCGACTTTTTGCAGGCCGTTGATGTCGGTCTCGGCGAATACGCCGCACTTCCCTGCCACTTTGTGCAGCTTGATGCCATGATATTTCTGTTCGGCGAGCAGTTCGGTGGGAATTTTCAACTTGGCATTAATTTTGTCGATCACCGCTCCGGTGCCCCCGGCGCATTTGTCATTCATCGACGGAATTTTTTTCTTACGGCCGGTTTCTTCGTCGTCCTTGAAGACGATGATCTTTGCGTCCTGCCCGCCGAGTTCGATGACTGAGTAGACCTCCGGGTGAAGCTTTTCGACGGCCAGCGAGACGGCGGTCACTTCCTGAACGAACTTTGCGCCGATTTGTTCGGCGATCGAGCCTCCGCCTGAGCCGGTCATGAACATGCGGGTGTTGTGAGGATTGATGCCAGTGTCGGCTTCCATCCGCTCCAGGAATTCCAACGTTTTTTCCGGCTGCTTGGTCTCGTGACGCTGATAGTCCTGCCAAAGCACTTGGTCGCTGGCCGCCTCCACGACCACGGCCTTCACCGTCGTCGAGCCGACGTCGAGTCCGACCAGGAACTTGATCTCGCGATCGTGGCCGTGGACGGGATGGTGTATCGGCCTCGCCCGGCGGACGGGCGGAAGATCGGATTCAAGCGGCGCGATCTGAACTAGTGAAGCTGATTTATGGTCGTGCATTATTTCTCGTACTCCATCTAAACATAAAACTCTTTAACCACTGCGGACGCTGAGGAAGCACATCTTCTGTTTCTAGTTATCTCTCCGCGTACTCGGCGATCTCGCGGTTTTCTAGTCGCCCGAGACCGCGGCGACTGGCGATTCGACACGCACACGGGAGCGCTTCCAGAAGCGCGTGTCTTGGTTGATCCGATCATTGACGTGCAAGATGAACTGCGCCGCTGTGCCGGCCACTCCTTCGCGATGCGGCACGTGATAGAACGGGCGCTTCAGCTCTGGATGCTCGTCGATGTAGGTGCGGATTTCGTTCATGGTTTTGCCCGTCGACTGGAGGCACTGCTCGAACTCGGTCTTGGCCTTGACCTTGGCCTCGCCGAGCGCCATCTGGACGCGGCTGTGCGCATTGACCTCGCCCTCGCCTGAAGTTTCGATGGGGAGGAAGATCATATCCTTGAATTTGTTGATGACGGCGGATTGCACGCCATCGGACTGCGAAGAAGGCATGCAACCAAATGGCTTCAGGGCAAGAACCATGTGGCACATCTTGTGCACCGTGTAGTACACGTTCTTGCCGACTTCAAGGTGGCCCTCGCCGCCGCGCGCGAACTGATTGTAGAAAGGATGCGCTAGCTCGGCCAGTTCGGTTTGGGGCGCGAGATGGTGCGTGATTCCTCCAAGGTGTTTGATGGTGCGGTGGTAGAAGAAATTCCACATCCGCTCTCCGGCGCCGAGTCCCCAGAGCTTCTTGTGCAGGCCGATGTAGTTGGCGAAATTCTTCTTGACCTCGTACCATTCGGGATTGCGATGGGGCCGATTCACCGGCCACTTCGAGATCGCATGGGCTTTGGCCTGATACATCAGGTAGGCAACCCAGGTTGCAATCGGTTCGACCAGCACCTGCGCGCCCTCGCGCTCCAAGAAGTCGAACATGTTGAAGTTACCGTCGCCCTCGGTGATCTGCGCCCAGAACTCGCCGGTGATTTTGACCAGCGGCTTCACGCGCGTGCGGTCTACTTCGATCGAGTTCATTTTTTCGCGAGCGGCGTGGAGGGCATTTAGATAATCCTTGCCCCACATGTGCTCGTGCCATTTGCCGAATACGTTGAAGGTGTTGCGGAGAATCTTGTTGTTCTTGAACTTCGGCTTGGCCCAGTCGGGAGCGCGTTGCTCGATTTCAAACGAATCGCGATTCTTCAGGTCCTCGCGAAGTCCATCGACCGCTTCGTGGAACACGCGATTGGTCTCTCCCTGATTCGCCTCATAAGGGCGAATCTGGTAAATGAGATCATTGAGCACGTCGCCGAGGTGCATGGCGTTCAACATGCCGAAGCCAAAATCGATGGTGAATTTCAGGCCGGGCTCGCCGGAAGCGGCTTTGATTCCATCGCTGTCTTTGAAGAGGAGGACGCGGAAGCCATCGAAGCCGGCGTTCTTTAGTGCGAAACGATATTCGGCCTCATACATGCCGAAGCGGCACGGGCCGCACGAACCGGCAGTGAAAAACACATAGTTGTCGAGAATCTGCTGCCGCGGGATTCCTTCTTTCTCGAGGAATTGCAGATACTGCACCAGATTACCAACGGTGAAGTAGGTCGGATTGCACTGGCCGTTGTTTCCAAATTCTTTGCCGGTCTGGAAGGCAGCGACGTTGGGCACGGGCAGCTTCTCGCAGCGATAACCGCAGCCCTGAAAAACGGCGCGGATCAAGTCTTCGTGCTTCCAGGTAAATCCGCCAAACAGAATGGTGACGCGGCTGCGCTCTTCGGCGGTGAAGGCGCGCTCCACCGGACGATGGAAATGCGTGGGCTGGTCCAGGCCGGCGAACTTCCGCAGGCGAGCACGTTCTGCGTCAAGGCGTTCTTTGATTTCCGCGTCGTTATCGATCTGAATGAGATTCGTCGCCATAGCTTCCTCCGGCGGTTGGCTCGGTTGTCTGTTTGATTGGGATGTTCGTCGGCAGCGGTCGGTTGCTAGATTTTGCGGGACAACAGGTACAGACGGACCTGGGGTGACAGGTACAAGAGGTCGTTCTAGGCTTGCTACCAAACCGCATCCGAACTCCAAACGTGAAAGGAGATTCGAGACCAAACGCCAAGAGCCAGTTTCTGGGGAAGGTTCGTTGGCGCCGGATTAGCAATTCATTCCTTGGATACACTTCCTTCGGGGCACCCCCACCCCGAAGGTTCCGTCTAAGGACTACCCGAGCCTAACTCTAGCCACCTTTCTAGCAGAGATCGCATACTTGTTTCAAGCTATGGACCATGGAAAGTAAGGTGTTCCTTGCCGCGAATCGTTTTGACGCATTCCGCCCTTTTTCAGACATCACTGACCATACATTTAAGTATACTCACTGCATTGTATGGTCATGCTGTTTATTTGTCAGAGCGTTTCCGCTCAGATGTCAACCATTCGTTGAGAGTCATTGACGACCTTTGCCGAGCGATTGAAATTCAGAACCAGAATGACCAAATCGCATCCACAGTGGTGTGGGTGATGGCCGACGCTGGGACACGGCGGTTCTCACGCCAAGCACGGCCGTAAAAGATCCCGGCAACGGTGGCCAGCACAACATAGCGCCAGTTGAAGTGGGCCGACCGTTTATTGAAATGCGAAAGGCCGAAGAGAACACTCGTAATGACGAGCGCCATTTTGCGCGCAACAGCAGCATCCAACCGGGACCCTAGTCGGCGTTCGAGCAAGTTCTGTATCCAGGCGCGGAAGAAGAGTTCTTCGAGCACGGCGATGAAGATGAAAATGTAAACCCATGTCAGGATCATCGAGGGCCTTGGGATGTTCGCGTGCGGATGGAGAAAACCTAAGGCGACACCGAGGCCGATCACGATCGGCGCGAAAAATACGAGTTCGCGCAATCCGCTTTTCCAATCGCTCCAGCGGAAGTGAAAATCGAAGCCGGTGCCGCGCAACTGGCGGATGATCACAAATCCGTATAGGGCTCCATCCACAAGCAGCAGCTTGCCCAGGCCCGCGAGGCCGACGGGCCATGCCCCTTCGCACCAGCGGAGATCCACGGCTAAGCCGAGGACAAGAAGAATCAGCGCGTCTTGCCAGGAGCCGTGCTGCTCCGGGTCCGCGGCGGAGGCGGAGGCTAGCAGTACTGTCACGACCAGCGGTAAACCCGCATACAGCCCGAACCAGGGCCAGGAAAAGAACTGATGGATGCTCGCAATCAGAACGTAGGGCACCGCGAAAATGACCGGCAGGTAAAGGCGCACGGACCGCGGCCAGCGCTGGGCAGTCTTCGCAACGCGCTCCCCGGCCAGGCCTAGCGCGGCCGCGGGCAGGAGCTCCAGCGCGAGAACCGCTACGTCCGTGGATGTGAAGTTCTGCATGAAGCCGCCTCGTTCCATTTTTCCAGTCGGGAGGGTTGAAAGCAATGTGTGCGGCGCGTCGTTCCGCGGAACCAAGCGCAAAGGAGCGACGCCGTCCGCATCAGAATTGCAAATATCCAATTCCGGCACGCATATGATGCATCAGGCTATCGGGCATGGTGACCGCGACGGTCAGGCCCAAGACGGCATGGGCCAGGGCCAGAGGATAAATACTGCGATAGCGCCGAAACATTTCGCAGAAAAATAGCCCTCCGGCCAAAGCAAAGGCCGTGAGAATCGGACTGGGCAAGTGTGCGGCGGCAAACAGCGTGGCCGCGGCCCACACGGCTGTTGAGCCGCCGAACAATTCTTCGCAACGCGTGAAAAAGAACGATTGCAGCAGAAATTCCTGAAGGAGAGCCCAGATTACATAGCCGCCGGAACGATACAAATTCGGCAAAGTAGCGCTCGTCTCGATTTGGCCGCCCCACGAAAGCACTGCGAAGATCATGAAAAGCGCGGCCGCGAGACTCATGGCCAATACGGTGCTAGCCCCGGATATATTGGGCTGGCTCAGGCCAAGCCGCTGAATCGAGGGACGGTCAAGAAGCACAAAAACTAGGACAGCGAGTGCGGCGATCAAGGCCCACCGATTGCGGACAGCCGTCTGGGAAGACCATAGAGCACCCTCGATGAGAAAATACACAACAACCAGCTGGATCCAAACGAACAGATTCGACGGTGCGTGGCGAGTTTCGAGCGGGGGCCTCACGGCGGTAGTCTACGCCAAGGCTGGTGAAGCGCGTTTGCCGGGGACTTTGGCGGCGCCGCCGGTGCACAAGAGCCGGGTCCAACCCATTGCTTCTTCTTGAGGCGTACACCCAAAAGGTCACAAAGACCGGTGATGGCGGTCACTGACCCCTAGTGATCTCACGTGGGATAAGTCACAGGCAGGCTGGCTCAGCCAGACGGTGTTTCTTACCCGGCTTTTATATCTTCTTATCGCTGCTGCCGGGTGCGGCTGGTTTCATGTCACTTTCCTGACGACACGAAACGCCGGAGGTTGCGGCCATGCGCGATAACGGGGTCATCGAAGGGCTCGTACGGATTGCCCTTTTCTTTGCAGCAGTGTCTTCTTATGCGTACCTGGTGTGGGCGAGGAAACGCCTCACATCGGCAATGGCTGCCTCGCGATACGTGCCAGGCACTAACGCGATTCAGCGCTCAACCCTATTTCTTTCAACTCAAAAGTCCTCTTCTCCAGTGAACCCGCGCGTCGGCGTTGCGGGAAGCGTCTCGCCTAAAAGTAAGTTTTCCGCGGCAGGCGATTGGTTGGTTCCGGTTATCGTCTGGGTGCTGGTCATCCTGATGACTTTGGCGATTGTAGGGTTTCTGCTTGGCGACAGATAGGCGCTTCTAAGCAACAGCGCGCGGAACGAGCAAGCGAGGAGGCATTGCTATGATTTTGCCAGTTCTGGTAACCGCATCGCTAATGGCGATAATCGTGACCTTCACGATGTACTGCTTACTCAAGCGTTAAGAGTGCGTTCGTTGGTGCGGGCCGTCCCGTTCTCTTCTGCTGCTAGCGACCGGCTCGCGCCAGGCGCGGAACGATGATCAGCGCGACGGCATAGAGGAAGATCGAAATAGCGATCGATGCCGAATGACCGTGGGGAAGGTCCTCGAAGAGCAGTTTGGCGGTGACAAAGGCCAAGGTGCCGTAGGCAGTCCAGACGAGTTCGATGCGCCGCCAACGGGAGCCACTGAGGGCTAGGGCGAGAGCAAGCGCACAGGTGATCAGGGTACGAATGACGGCGACGTGGGATGCGCCGGGAGTCATGCCGATCGCTGCCAGCCAAACCAAACCAGAAACAAGAAAGGTTGCGACCGCGCTGACGGCCAGGACCGCTGCCAGAAGCCGGAGCAAGCGCTGGTTCCAGAGGTCGCTCGGGAATCGTCCGCCAATGACGTAACAACCGACTGCGGAAACTGCCACGATCCACACAATCCAACCGGGAGCTGTCGGGAAGGTACCGGCTAGGGCTCGGGCTGCATACACGAGCAGGCTGGATGCAAACGCGGCCGCGGTCAGATACACCAAGCCATGGAATTCGAGAGTCAGGCGAGCCACCCGGACGCCTATCAGAGTAGCCACGATCGAGCCCCCGCTTAGCACAAGCACCAGTAATATGGGTGGCAGGACGAGAAAACTGCCCGCCAGAACAAGGGCAACACTCCAGGTCGAGTAGGTGTGATAGTTACGCTGGTCCTGGATGCGGTCGAAGCGGGCAAAGGCGGCCCCGTAGCATGCGGCAGAGAGAAACCAGCAGCAAACGCCTAAAGCAGCGCGGCCATTGACGGGCGCGAACCAAAGCCAACTAATCGCTGCCAATAGGAACACGATGACGGCTTGAACGACTTCGAAGAGCGTAATCCGACATCGGAGAAATACGGTGCGGGATGCGATGCTCGCTCCGTAAATCAGGAACAGGAGAGTCGTGAGTGCGAGCAGTGTGGAAGTAGAAACTGCGGCGTAGTCGGGGCGGGAGCTTTCCGGCAGCGAATGGATGTAGACCAGAATCAAAACCGCGATATCGACTGCCGGCGCTACGAGGAAACGGAGAGATTCCCATCGATTGCGAGCCGCCAATTCAGCGACGGCGGCAATGACGAGAAGCGAAGTAGTGTAAGGTACAAGATCGTGCGAGACGATCAGCAAGGCGAGCGTGGTCAACACTGCTGCACTATTCGCAACCCAGACCAGCGAGACAAGATTGCGCTTCCAGGCCAGCGCAGACGCCGCGACGACAAACGCGCTCAGCAAACCTGCGGTGATGGAAGCGGGCAAGACCTGGAACCTCAACGTGAGTTCGGCCAGCATCGGGGCGAGAATTAGCGCGGCTGTCGTCGCGTAGGCGGCTCTGGCGAGCGTAGCTTCCGCCGCCGCTCGTGCGGCCCACACGAGCCACATCGCTGCATACGCAAGTGCCAGGACTACCACCGCCAACCTCGGAAAAGAGCCTGATTCGGCGATGGCGCGCAGGACGTAAGCGCCCGCAATTCCGAGCATGGCCTTGCCTACTACGGAAAAGGCGCTTTCCACCGTCGGCAGGGCGGGTTTTTCGACCGCATGCGTTGCTTCCTCTGAAAGCTCCGCCGCTTGTGCAGGAGATATTGGAAGTGCCTGGGATCTACCTTCCAGCGCGGAGACACGACGCTCGAGGCCTTCGAGGCGTGCCTCGAGCCGTTCTAAAGCGCCGAGAAGATCGTCCATAATCTCCACCGCTTTGAGGCGAACATGAATCTGAACTTAACGCGCGTGCGCGATGACGGAGTCTGGGTCCTCGTGCCGCTCCGGCCACGGTGGAAGGAGTTTCACCAGCACCCAGAGAATCACCAATGGCAGAACGGTCAGCACGATGGCCGTGAGCAAACCTTCCCGCGTTACCAGGCCCATCTTGTATGTCGTGTAGCCGAGAAAGCTCTTCGAGAACAGCTGCCCGCCGATCACGACATTCCAGCGCATTGCGAAGATGCCGATCAGGGTCAGGCATCCGGCAAGACCGTAAATACGTTTGCGAGCAACTTCAGTGAGTCTTAGCACCTGAGTTGCGGCGAGCAACAGGATCGGGGTCACAGTTCCGAGGAATATTTGGACGACGATGTGAGACATGTAGAGCTTGGTGTGGACCATGAAGTCAAGACTGCGGAACGATTCGTCCGATTCATAGATGCGGTGGATGAGGTCGAGCATTTCGAGAGTGAAATCGATGATGAAGGTGTAGAAGAGGTAGCGGGCAACCGTATCGACGCAGCGCATGTCGATGGTCTGTTTTCTGGACCAAGTCAAAAACATGTACAACACCATCACCGCGGCGATGCCTGACACCATTGCGGAAAAGAGAAAAACCACCGGCATGAGGGGCGTGGACCACCAGGGATTGGCTTTGATCGATCCGAAGATGAACCCGACGTATCCGTGCAGCAAGAACGCGGAGGGAATTCCGATCACGGTAATCAGCCAGCCCGCCCGCTCGTCGATATGAAGCGCGTGCTCGCTGATGTTGCTGGAGCCGAGAGTCATGGCGCGATAGATGAGACGCGTAAGGCCGTTTGTCGATTGAGACAGCACGACGATATCGCGCCGGTAGTCGAGCCAAATTTCCAGTACCAGAACCGCCATCAGATACCAGAGATAGACAAATCCGAACATCGCCATGGCCGACGTGGTGTGCGGCGTCAGGTACATCTCAAAAGAGCGTTCCGGGTGCCCGAGGTGGAGCTGAAGGGGGAGAGGAGCGATCAGCAGGAACGAAAGTGCGGTCAGCAGGGCCAGCCGGTAGGTCGGCTTCACTGCCTCTACGTTGAACACACGCTCCAGCGAAGCCAGAATGAATGCGCCGGCAACCAATCCGGTGAGGAATGGATATAAGACGATCAGCACGCTCCACTGCAACTCGACTTCGTTGGGATACATGAAGCCTTCAACACCGGGCATGCGCGTCCCCTCTCATGCTGAAATCGTTCATGGCGCGGTTGATCGGATCAATCTTCATCGCGGGGGTCATCTTACGGAACCGTCCAGACCGTTGTAATAGACCTTGGCGTGCGTCGCCATTTGAGGCTTGAGCACCTGCACGCTGTGCGTTTTCAGGAACTCGTGAATCGGATCTTTGGGGTTCTTCAGATCAGCGAGTTGCCGCGCGCCGGTCGGACAATTCTCGCAACACGCGGTGGTGAGGCCCTTGGTGATCCGGTGATAACAAAGCGTGCATTTTTCGGCAGTCTCGGTCTTGGGATTGATGAAGCGGCAGCCATACGGACAGGCCTGTACACAATAGCGGCAACCGAGGCAGTAGGTCTTGTCGACCAACACAACGCCATCGGGACCAATAAATGTCGCCCCCACGGGGCACACTTGCGTGCAGGGTGAATCGGCGCAGTGGTTGCACAATTTGGGAACAAAGAAGTTCTTGCCGGATGGATCCTTGGCCGGAGGGAACCCTCTCTTGCCGCCGTCGGGAGAATCGACTTGCGGATTTTCAATGTCGTAGTCGGTGACGTGATAGCGCTCCACCCAAGTCCGGAAGTACCCGTCGGGGACGTCGTTTTCCGTTTGGCAGCCGCGAACGCAGTTGCCGCAACCGATGCACTTGGTGAGATCGATTAACATGCTCCACCAGTGGTCGGTCAGTTTGTAGTTTGGGGCGATCTCCGGAGTTCCCGCCAGAACATATTTCCACGCCGCGCCCGCAGCCGGCAGCAAGAGCAAGAGATGACGCCGGGTGAGGTTCATCTCGTGGCCTCCGCCGCAATGGCCGGACTGTGGGGCTGATGGCAGGTGTCGCAGGGAAGACCGTTAGAGTGGTCGGCGGAAATAACTTGCGGGAAGCTCTTAGGCTTGGCCGCGTTGGCCTCATGGCAGCGCACACAAAGCACGGCCGTATCCAGTTTGGCGGGCGTTACGGAACTGGGATCGTCTGCGTGTTTGGCCAAGGGACCGTGGCAGGCTTCGCAATTCACGTGGGCGTGCTTGCCATCTTTTTTCTTTTTGAGCACATCGGCGTGGCACGTTTCGCAAGTCTCATGGCCCGCGAAGTTGATGGGCCGGGCCGCGATTTCGGCGAGGGCGTTGCCACGATAGTGTCCGTATTCACCGAAACTTTTCGGCACCAGAAAGCTTCGGAGGACCAGGAACAAGAGTACACCGGCAGCAAAGACTGCTGCCAATCGGAAAAGATGGCCCGCATCTCGGAAGGCATTCATAGCATGTTGTCCGCAGCCGGCCGCCGGGCTAGAGACCTTTTCTGCGATTGCCGACAGAAGAGAAACGGACTCGTCTAGTTAAGCGGTACCGGTTGCAGGCCGCTGTGCGCCATATCACTTGAGATAGGTACAGGCGTCACACAGGCATGTGAAGTGTTAGAAAACGATGGACTCGAACCAAAGGCGGGTTGTACATCAGTCCGCGGGCATGGAGGCGGGACTTGGAATCGCGGACCCAAATAGAGTCGAGGGCTTCTCCGCCTGAGCTCCGAGCCATCTGCGTACAGCAGGAAGCGCATGGCGCATGGCCCGTTCGCCGACGTGGATCAGTTCTCCAGCGCGCTTGAAGTCGTCGAAGTCGAAACCCGCGACATCGGGCTCAATTACCAAGTCGGCCGCTTTGCGCCAACGGTCGCTCATGCGATCCTGCGCGATGGCAAACGATTGCCCAATCACATCGAAGAGATGCCGCGGCGCGCTCTTCGAGGACCATGATCCCTTCAGATGGACAGCGAGCACGCGCTGAGCACCCATTTCGCGCACCGGGATTGCGGGCACCGGATGCGACAGCATGCCATCGACAAACCAGCGCCCGTCGACATTGATGGGCAGGAACATTCCTGGATAAGCGCAGCTGGCGCGCACAGAATCAATCAGAGAACCGGAGCGAAACACGGCGCCGTCTCCAGTGTTGAACTCGGTCGCTACCACTCCGAGAGGAATGCGCATTTCTTCAAATGTCTTCACTTTCAAGGTGCGAGTCAGGAACGCGACCATGCGATCGTTGGTGGCAAAGCCGAAACGAGAAAGAGTCCAGCGGGCGAAGGTGGTCATGCGAACTTTGTAGGCGACCTCTTCCAGTTCCGCTATAGAGACTCCGCTGCAGTAAGCGGCGCCAATTAACGCACCCACGCTAGTGCCGGCGATGAAGCGAATCGGAATGCCCTCTTCTTCGAGGACCTTGAGAACTCCAATGTGGGCGATGCCGCGAGCAAATCCGCCGCCGAGAGCGACGCCAACGGCCGGGAATGGCTCGGTTGGCGAGGCGCTTCCCTTCCGCGACAATTCGCGACTAAAGGCCTGGACCGACCGAATTACCTTCCCCAGATTCTTCACTGGAACCCCACGTTCCTGCCTTGCCGGAGGCTGCAAAGCGCCATGCTCGCTGTCTAATAAGATGCCATAACCATGACTGGAGTACAGCCCACTGTCGTGCTATCTCCAAGTGACTACCGACGGTTACCCCAGGGGCTCCCGTGGGATACCTGCTAGTTAACCCACCTGTCACTAATAAGTTGCGTCCTCTCGCACACGCGTCTGCGGTCGTTATGGAAGAGCCACAAGCGCGGTCGAGCGGCAAATGGACCAAGACTACCCTGGAAATGTCGCCCTCTGCTCTATCATCTCTGGGGGAAGGCAGGCTGTCCCAAGAAAGAAATTCATGAATCGTAGCGAGATGTGGAAGCGGCTCGAGAGGCATCCCCAAGCCTGGGACATGATTGTTGTGGGCGGGGGTGCGACCGGTGTCGGAGTTGCGATCGATGCCGCGGCACGCGGGTATGACGTCCTGCTACTGGAGCAGAGTGATTTCGGCAAGGGCACTTCCAGCCGCAGCACGAAACTGGCGCACGGCGGCGTGCGCTACCTGGAGCAAGGCGATATTGGCCTGGTGATGGAAGCGCTCAAGGAGCGCGGCCTGCTTCTGCAAAATGCGCCGCATCTGGTTCACGACCTGGCCTTTGTGGTGCCGAACTACGACTGGTGGGAAGCGCCGTTCTACGGCATCGGGTTGAAACTCTATCAACTGCTGGCTGGTAGGTACGGCTTCGGGGTTTCCCGTCTGCTTTCGCGCGAGGAGACTCTGGAACATTTGCCGACGCTCAAGACCGAAGGCTTGCGCGGCGGCGCTGTCTACTACGACGGGCAATTCGATGATGCGCGCCTTTTGATTCATATGGTGGTGACCGCCTACGAGCAGGGCGCGATCTTGCTGAATTATGTCGAAGTGGCTGGGCTGACCAAAGGCGCGGACGGGTTTGTCGAAGGCGTCACGGCGCGCGACGTTGAAACCGGCCAGGAATTTCACGCTGCCGCGAAGGTCGTAATTAATGCCACCGGGGCGTTCAGCGATCGGCTGCGACTGTTCGCGGAGTCAGCGGCTGCAACCATGATCGCTCCCAGCCAGGGCATCCACTTGGTGTTCAACTCGACGTTTCTGGCCGGCGAGAGTGCGGTCATGGTGCCGCATACGAGCGATGGGCGCGTGCTCTTCGCGATCCCGTGGCACGGCCACACGTTGGTGGGAACGACGGACACGCCGATTCAGGCGGCGATGCTTGAGCCGGTCGCAACCGAGGCGGAAATCGACTTCATTCTGTCGACCGCCGGACAATACCTCGCGAAAGCGCCTACGCGTGACGACGTCCTTAGCGTCTTCGCGGGCGTGCGCCCGCTTGTGCGCACGGCGAATACCGCCAACACCGCGGCGCTTTCGCGCGATCATGTCATTCATATCGATCGTTCCGGCCTGGTGAACGCGATGGGCGGAAAATGGACGACCTATCGCCACATGGCTGAGGATTGCGTCGATCAGGCGGCAACTCTGGCGGAACTGCCGGAAAGGCCGTGCACAACACATCACTTGCGAATCCACGGCTACCCTGAAGCGGCGAAGGAGTTCGGCCCGTTCTCCGTTTACGGTTCAGACGCTTCTGGAGTTCGCAAACTAATCGAGAGCGATGCCTCCTTGGGTGAGCCTCTGCACCGGGCCTTGCCGTATCTCAAAGCTCAAGTAATTTGGGCGGTGCGGCAGGAGTTGGCCCGCAGCCTTGAAGACGTGCTCGCCCGCCGCACACGCGCTCTATTCCTGAATGCGCGTGCGGCTTCGGAGATGGCGCCGGCGGTCGCGGACCTGATGGCTCCGGAGTTGCGCTGGGATGAGACTGCTAAGGCAAAGCAGCTGGCTACGTTTCGAGACATGGCTTCGAACTACATCCTCTACTGACAAGCCACCTAAGTCTGCTCGCTGTCCGGGTTGCTTTTCCCGGCGGCGCAGAAGAGGATAGTACGCGATGATCGTCAACTTCCCCGAGCGGGCTCACAACCATAACTGGGAACTGGACCCGGTCATCCGCTCTCTTCTCGACACCGATTTCTACAAATTGCTCATGCTCCAGTTCATCTGGAAGCATTTTCCGACGACGCGCGTGACCTTCTCGGTCGTCAATCGCACGGGCGCGGTTCGGCTGGCCGATATGTTCTCGCAAGACGAACTGACCCACCAGATGGAGCATGTGCGGCGCTTGCGTTTTCGCCGGTCGGAACTGGTTTGGCTCGCGGGCAACACGTTCTACGGTCGCCGCGGAATTTTCGAGCCCGCCTTCCTCGAATGGCTGGAACAGGATTTTCGCCTGTCGGATTACGAGATTTCCGTTCACAACGGCCAGTATGACCTCACCTTCGACGGGCTCTGGCTCGAGACGACGATGTGGGAACTCTACGCTCTACCCATTCTCAGCGAACTGAAGACTCGAGCCAGCCTGAAAAGCCTGCGCGAATTTGGCCTCGACATTCTGTATGCGCGTGCCAAGACAAAACTCTGGAACAAGATCGAGCGATTGCGGGGCGTGCCTGATCTGATGGTGGCAGATTTCGGGACGCGCCGGCGGCACAGTTTTCTCTGGCAGGAGTACGCGGTCAGCGCTATGGCAGCTAATCTCGGTTCGGCGTTCACGGGAACCTCGAACGCATTCCTGGCTCATAAGCACGACCTTGAGGCGATTGGAACGAATGCACACGAAATTCCGATGGTCATTGCCGCGCTGGCACCGGATGAAGAGGCCCTGAAGCTTTCGCAGTACAAAACGCTGGAGCTTTGGCAGCAGACTTACGATGGTGCGCTGCGAATCATGCTGCCCGACACGTTCGGAACAACGCAATTCCTCCAAAACGCGCCGGATTGGGCCGCGGACTGGACGGGCCAGCGCATTGACAGCAAGAATCCGTACACCGCTGGGGATGAATATATTGAATGGCTGAAGCAGCGTGGCCGGAGCCCGAAGGACAAACTGATTATCGCTTCCGACGCGCTTGATGTGGACGACATTCTCGGCCTGCATGCTTACTTTGCCGGCACGGTAGCTGAAGGCGTGTCGCCTAACGACTTTGCATCCGCCGCCGATTTTCTTGACCGTAAGAAATGGGCGCCCGGTCGGCGCATCCGGTTCAGCAGCGGCTGGGGCACTTTGCTGACCAACGACTTTCGCGATTGCGATCCGGCCGGCGGGAATGGCTTCGATCCGGCCAGCCTGATCTGCAAAGTGTCCTCTGTCGAAGGCCGGCCGGCAGTGAAGCTATCGGACAATTACGCCAAGGCAGTTGGCGCGCCGCAAGAAATCGAGCGTTATCGGCGCGTGTTTGGCACCGCGGGCATAAGCACTGTTCCCGTTCTCACCTAATGAGGACGCGATCAGCCTCCCAGCGATTCCATCTTCGTGATCTCATCCACGGAGAGTGGGAGGTTAAGACTCTCAAGATCTTGCTTCATATGCGTGGCGTCGGTGGTACCGGTGAGGGGGAGAATTTCGATATCGCGGGCGAAGGCAAACACAACCTGGGCAAGGGTAGAGCCCGTGCGCGCAGCAATTGAACTCACCAAGGGATGGTGGAGTACTTCGACGTTTGCGGTCAGCAACGAGAAACCCTGGTAAATAATCTTTCGCTCACGGCAGAACCGGCGCACATCGCGATTCCATCCGGTGCGGGCGAGACATCGGTTTTGCACGAAGTGAGGAGAGTCGTCGTGCGTCTCCGCCATGTGCTCGAGATGGCGCAGTGAGACGTTGCTCACTCCGAGGAGACGAGCGCGGCCGCTATCGCGCTCCCTTCCCATCGCTTCCCACACTTCCGAATCATAGTCGGTCCATTCATAGTTCGATGAAGGGCCGTGGAGGAGCAGCGAGTCTACGTAGTCGGTGCCCAGATGGTCGAGCGAACTTGCCACTGACTGCGCGAGTTGCAGAGAGAGACGAGCAGCTGGATCGTAGGGCAAGCGATGGTCCTGGCCACGCTGGTAGGTGAATTTGGTTTGCAGAAAAAGGTCAGAGCGCTTTACCACTCCCGCGTGGTACGCGGCGCGAAGGCCCTCTCCCAACCTCGCTTCGAAGTAATGACGGCGTTGGTTTGCTGTATCGATGGCTCGAAACCCGGTGCGGATGGCCAGTTCCGCGAGATATGCGGTCCGGTCTTCCTTCCACGCAGTGCCATAGATAAAGGCGGGAATCGGCGTCGCTGCCTGAGGCGGCATTGTGTTTGGCTACGGGTTCAGCACAATCTTGCCGAACATCCGGCTCTTCGCCAGATACTCATGAGCTGCCTGAATCTCGCGCAGCGGAAAGATGTGGTCAATGACAGGCTTAAGGCGTCCGGCAAAAACATGGCCGAGGACCTCGTTGAGTTCACTCATCGTGCCCATGTAGGAACCGAGCAACGAAAGCTGGCGCGAGAACAGGAAACGCAGATCGAGATCGGCCTTGGGGCCGGTCGTTGCGCCGCAGGTGACCAGCGTGCCTCCGGTTTTGAGGGAACGCACGCTTTCCTGCCAAGTGGCGGGGCCGACGTGTTCAATGACGATATCGACGCCTTCGCCCTTCGTAATTGTGCGGACTTCCTGCGAAATCTTCTGCTGGTAATGGTTGATGACGAATTCGGCGCCCAGTTCGCGGGCGCGTTCGATTTTGCGGTCGTCGCCGGCCGTGGTGATGACGCGGGCGTGAAACAGCTTCGCGATCTGGATGGCCGCGATGCCGACACCGGAGTTTGCGCCAAGAACAAGGACCGTTTGCCCGGGCCGGATCGACGCGCGGCCGGTGAGCATGTGCCAGGCGGTAACGAAGACCAGCGGGACGCTTGCCGCCTCATTGAAATCGAGCGAGTCGGGGATTGGTAGGACGTTGACAGCAGGGACGGCCATCAACTCACAGTTGCCACCATCGACAGCGTTGCCGAGCACGGTGAACTGGCGGCACTGATTCTGCAGCCCGGCCACGCACTTCGGGCAGTGGTTGCAAAAGCTCATGGGCGCAAGCAGCACACGCTGGCCAGCCTTGAAATCGGTGATGTATTCGCCGACTTCGACGATTTCTCCGGCGATGTCGCTGCCGAGGATGTGCGGCAAATTCACTCCCGGCAAGCCTTGACGCACCCAGAGGTCGAGATGATTGAGAGCGCAGGCGCGAATGCGGATTAGAACCTGGTCTTTACGCGGCTTGGGATCGGGAACATCTTCGTACTTTAGAACTTCCGGACCACCGAACTCGTGAATGCGGACGGCTTTCATGATCGCTCCTGCAACACTAGGGATCAGAACTGAACCCTACAACCTAGCACAAAGCGCAACCGAGATTCTTGGCCAGGGCCGAAGCTTTAGCCCAGCAGGCTTGAATGCTGAATTGACCTTCGCTGTTTCCTGAAAGACAATCATTGCCATGGACCTTTACGAGGAGATCGTGCAGCTGCGGAAAGATGGCCGGCGTGGAGCGGTGGCGACCATCGTCAACGTGCGCGGATCGATTCCCTCGTTCAAAACGGCCAAGATGCTGGTGCGCGACGACGGCTCGATCATGGGCACGATCGGCGGCGGTTGCGTTGAGGCCGAGGTCTGGCAAGCAGCGCGTGAGGTGATGGAATCGGAGCACCCGCGCACCCTGACTTTTGACCTGAACAACGACCCGAAGTACGACACCGGCCTGGTGTGTGGGGGTACACTGGAGATCTTCGTCGAGCCGATCTTGCCTCCGGCGGAACTTTATATCTTCGGCGCAGGCCATGTAGGAGTAAGCCTTTACAAGATTGCCCTGATCGTTGGATTCGACGTCACCATCGTCGACGACCGCGAGGCCTACGCTAATCGCGAGCGTTTTCCTCAAGCGCATCAGATCGTCGCCGAGGATTTTGAGAAGGCCTTTGCGCAGCTAGCGCCGAGCGAATCATCGCACATCGTGATTGTCACACGCGGACATCGAGAGGACATGCGAGTGCTGCGCTGGGCCGTACAAACTCACGCTCGGTATGTCGGCATGATTGGATCGAAGCGGAAGACGATTCGGATCTTCGAAGAACTACAGAAGGAGGGCGTGCCCGCGAAGTTGTTCGAACGAGTGCACGCGCCCATTGGACTCGATATTGGCGCGATTACGCCGGAGGAGATTGCTATCTCGATCGCTGCCGAGTTGATTGCGAAACGGCGGAGTGTGGAACGCGACCTGCCGCACATGAGTTGGTTTCAGCGACGGAGCGGCAGCTCTGGGCAAAGACCTTTAACCGCAGAGAACGCTGGGAGCTCGGAGAAAACTTAGTCAACAGCTCCCCAAAGCCGACATCATCTGTATCGCCGCATTAAGAGCTGCTGGGAAATGCGAGCATACGTATTTCTCTGCGTCCTCTGCGTGCTCCGCGGTTTAAGATTGCGACATGCCGAAGGAAGTCGAAATCAAGTTCCGGATTGCTGAGATGAGGACGCTCGCGGCGGGGCTGAAGCACCGCGGGTTTCGGGAGATCACTCCGCGTACACACGAAGTCAACTCACTCTATGATCTGCCCGGACAGAAACTGCGTAAGAAGGGCGAGTTGCTGCGGCTCCGCAAATACGGTGACGCATGGGTGCTGACACACAAGGCCAAGGGCAAAGCTGGCCTTCACAAGGTGCGCGTTGAAATGGAAACGCGCGTGGAAAATGGCGAGCAGATGGACGCTATTCTGCACGCGCTGGGATTCTCCCCCACGTTTCGCTATGAGAAGTACCGCGCGGAGTGGAGCGACGGAACAGGGCACGTCGTTGTGGATCAGACGCCGATTGGCAACTACGGAGAAATTGAAGGACCTTCGCGCTGGATTGATCGAACGGCCAGGGCGCTCGGAATCGCGCCGGCTGATTACATCACCCAGACCTACGCGGATCTTTTCTTCACCTGGAAACGGCGCACGCGGAGCAAAGCCTCCGCCATGACGTTTCGGGCCGTCGGCGATCGTGCTCATTGATCGTGGCCGGACGAGAGCAGAACTTTTCCTGAGAGAACCCGGTCGAACATGCTCGCCGACTAAGTCCGTGCCCCCTCGTCAGAGCGCATGCTCGAGGCGCTCAACCGAATGTTTATGCGGTGGCTTGGCGCCCTGTGCTATCTGCTCTTTCCAGTAGCTTTCGTAGCCCAGCGTGGCGAAGTAGATCGCCTGATCAAAGAACGTGTCGAGCAGCCGCAACAGCTCGAACCCACCCAGGATTTCCAGCGGCTTTTCGCGCATGCCTTCTAGTTCGAGAAAATCCCAAAGGTTTTCTTCCGTCATCATGAGCGCCCAGCAAAGCGCGCCCATGGCGACTCCCTGCTCGGCACGACGGCGTCCCAGCGGCACATAGATGTGTTCGATATCCTCCTCGGTTTTGGTCAGGATCCAGTCGCTGAGGTTGCGATACACCTCGCGCGTCCGTTCCCGGATCTCCTGCGGCGGAACTTTCTTGAAATCAGCCGACCGGCTGGAGCGCTCTAGTTTGTGGACAAGACTTTCGGCAAGTTTTTCGGAGTGCGACTCAATCAGGTGAACAAGGCGAAGAGCGATCATGGGAGAACCTCCTCGTAAGCCCTGTCTCTATTCTAGTCCCGGGACACAACGCCGGAGACAACGGAAAATCTTAGGGAGCAACTGAAATTACATCGTTTCAGAGCTGCTTTGTCCGATTCGGATGGGTCCACGTCCGCGCTGTATCGGCGTTATGCCCCACAACACTTCTTATATTTCTTGCCACTGCCGCAGGGACATGGATCGTTGCGGCCAACCTTGTCGCCGGAGCGCACCACTTGTTGCACAGTCTGCATGTCGCCGGAGCCAGCCATACGGGCCTGCTCCAGTTCGCGCTTCTTCTTGCGCTGGAAAGCTTCTTCAATTTCGTCGACTGACGTTGCCACCTGACGCGCAGGGCGATGGTTGCCATCACGGCCACCGCTGATGAGCGCGGGCACACCTGCTTCCCCTTCCTGCGCTGCGGCCGCCTCAGGTCCGCGGCGGGGCATCGCGCTCTGATCTGGCGGACGCTCGAGGATCTGCATCAGGTAGAGATAGCGAACAGTCTCTTCCTGAAAGCGCTGCATCATTTCTTCGAACATATCGAAAGATTCGCGCTTGTATTCGACCAGCGGATCGTGCTGTCCGTAGCCTCGCAGGCCGATGCCCTCTTTTAGGTGGTCCATCGAGAGCAGATGGTCCTTCCACTGTGCGTCAATCACGCTCAACATGATCATGCGCTCGTGGTAGCGCATGGCTTCGGGGCCGATGAGTTTCTCTTTGGCGTCGTAGCGCTCTTTCAGTTTCTGGAAAATCGCGTCGCCCAGCTCGGCGCGGTTCAGGGCTTCCGGCTTTACTCCCTCCGCGTAAATATCGACGCCGAAGCGCGTGAAGATCGCATCTTTCAGGCCCTTCAGATCCCAGTCATCGACGTGTGCTTTAGCGGGGCAGAATTTTTCGAGAATTTCCCCGAGGATACCGGAAACGTAGTCTTCGATGATCAGATCTTTTTGATCGAGGCCTTCCAGCAGGCGGCGGCGAAGGCCATAAACGGCCTCGCGCTGCTTGTTCATGACGTCGTCGTATTCGAGGAGGTGTTTGCGAGCCTCGAAGTTCTGGCCCTCGACGGCCTTTTGCGCCGCTTCAATTCGACGCGTAATCATGCGCGATTCGATGGGAACGCCTTCTTCCATGCCCAGGCGTTGCAAAAGGTTCGAGACCCATTCCTTCGCGAAGATACGCATCAGATCATCTTCGAGGGAGAGATAAAAACGCGAAGAGCCGGGATCGCCCTGGCGGCCAGCACGCCCGCGAAGCTGATTGTCGATGCGCCGGGCCTCGTGACGCTCCGTGCCGAAAATGTGGAGGCCTCCCGCCGCAATTACTTCCTTATGTTCGCGATCCGTGTCGGCTTTGTGGCGCGCGAAAACTTCATTCCACTGGTCGGTCGGAACCGCATACTCATTGCCGGCGTAGTACCAAGTAGTGCGGTTGGTATCGTCCGCGACGTTCTCGATCTTGCCTTGCGCGGCGCGCACGGGCTGCGCGACTCCCTTCTTTACACATTCCTGCTTGGCCATGAACTCGGGATTGCCCCCGAGCAGAATGTCGGTGCCGCGGCCAGCCATGTTGGTGGCGATTGTGACCATGCCCTTGCGTCCAGCCTGCGCGACAATTTCGGCCTCACGCTCGTGATACTTCGCGTTCAAGACAACGTGCTTGATTCCCTTCTTCTTCAAAAGCTCGGAGAGCCGTTCGGATTTTTCGATCGACGTCGTGCCGACGAGCGCCGGCTGGCCGGCTTCGTGGAGCCGTTGAATTTCATCGGCGGCGGCAAAATACTTTTCCTTTTCCGTGCGGTAGACAACGTCGGGGTTCTCGACTCGCAGCAGCGTGCGATTCGTCGGAATGACCACGACTTCCAGCCTGTAGATCTTTTCGAATTCGGGGGCTTCCGTTTCCGCCGTGCCGGTCATGCCGGCGAGTTTCTTGTACATGCGGAAATAGTTCTGGAAGGTGATCGTGGCCAGCGTCTGATTTTCACGCTCGATCTTTACGTTCTCCTTGGCTTCGATGGCCTGGTGCAGACCGTCAGACCAGCGGCGGCCCGGCATCAGGCGGCCGGTGAATTCGTCGACAATAATCACCTCGCCGTCTTTCACCACGTACTCAACATCTTTCTTGTAGAGCGCGTGCGCTTTGATGGCCGTCTCCACATGGTGCTTGAGCGCCCAGTTTTCCGGGTCGGCGATGTTGCCGATTCCGAGCAACTTCTCTACCTTTTCCCAGCCTTCATCCGTGACCGTGATGTTGCGGTGTTTTTCGTCGACTACAAAATCCTTGGTGTAAATCTTCGGCTCGCCCGGCTGAGTATCAATCTCCTCGCCCTGTTCGAGCTTGGGTATGATTCGATTCACCTTGTAGTACTTGTCGGTGGATTCCTCGCTCGCGCCCGAAATGATAAGCGGGGTGCGTGCTTCATCAATCAGGATGGAATCGACTTCGTCGACGATGGAGAAGTTATACATACGCTGCACGCAGTCGCGCAGGTCGAACTTCATGTTGTCGCGCAGATAGTCGAAGCCGAATTCGTTGTTCGTGCCGTAAGTGACGTCGGACGCGTAGGCGGCACGACGCTCTTCGTCATCGAGATCGTGGACAATCACGCCCACGCTTAGACCCAAGAAGCTGTAGAGCTTGCCCATCCATTCCGAGTCGCGCTTGGCCAGGTAATCGTTGACCGTGACGACGTGGACGCCGCGTCCGCTGAGCGCGTTGAGATATACGGGCAGTGTGGCCACCAGCGTTTTGCCCTCGCCTGTCTTCATCTCCGCGATCTTGCCTTCGTGCAGCACCATGCCGCCGATCAGCTGCACATCGAAGTGCCGCATGTTGAGCACGCGGCGGCCCGCCTCGCGGACCACGGCAAACGCTTCTTCGAGAATTTCGTCGAGAGCTTGCCCGAGCAGGGTGCTGCGCTCGGCTTCGATGTCCTTCTGGCGATCGGGATCCGCTTCCGGTTCATCGGCGATCGTGCTCAGCTGCTCCTGGACGCGGGCGCGGAATTGGTCAGTTTTGGCGCGGAGTTGGTCATCGCTGAGTTTCTGGATCGCAGGCTCGAGCGCGTTAATGGCGACGACGCGCGGCTGCAAACGTTTGATTTCGCGCTCGTTCTTCGTCCCGAAAACCTTGCCTAGTAAGGTATTGATCAAAACGGAAACCCCTCGGGGGACACACGCCCCAGACGTTGATTCAAGCCTAGCACATTAGATGCGGAGAATATGAGGACGCTCCGGCTATGTATGTTTAGAGAAACGGGTTCTCAACCACCAGATCGCCGAAGCGACGGCCGTGCTGCAGATCTTCGCTGTAGAGAATCTTGCAGCCGCCCTGCATCGCCGCCGCCACGATGAGAGAGTCATACCATGCGAGTTGATTAGCACCCTGCAAACGCAAGGCCTCGATCATAAGAGAAGTGGTCGAGGATATCGCCATCATTGGGAACAGCGCGGCAAGAACAAACGACTCCAGGTCAGGCTTGGCGATGGCGAGGCGAAATCCTCGGAGGGCGACGTTGATAAATTCCTGGACAACTTGGTAGCTAATGATCGCCGACTTATCGGTGGCACCGTCCGTAATCAACCGCCGGGCAATCTTGGCTTTCTCCGGGAAAGACTGACCGAACGCGTAGACAATTATGTTCGTATCCAGAAACGATTTAACGTTCATTCATTTCATCCCGCGTGAACTTTCGCCCCGCATCGGCATAGCTGAGTTTTGCAAACAAAGCCTCTATCTCGGCGCGGCGCACTCTGCGCGAGGCGTACCAGTCCAGCCATTCGCGGAAGGCATCATTCAATGTCTTGTGTTCACTGCGAGCGACCTCGCGAGCCAGGTCGATTTTGTTTTCATCGGCACTAAACGTGATGTTTTTCATCTGGCCTATCCTCGCTCATCCATTTTAAGAACTCTTGGATCGACACTATGCTGCACGACAGCAGTGTACACGATCTCAGTGCACTATGCAATACGGCATTGGAAAGCGCGGTCCCATAGGAACTGTCAAGCAAGCTGCTCAGCGGAGTGGTTTGGCGCCCGAATCAGCGAATCAGATTGACCAGCGCGGTACCCGGATTGGCTTCGCCCGGCCCTCCCTGTAAGATTTCCTCCGGCCCATGCCCACGTTCTATCAGCGCTTCCAGGAATCAGCACGCCAGTTCCCCGGTAACGTTGCCCTCGAAATTCAACGGGCGGACACCGTTGAGAGCGTCACGTTCTCCCAGTTGACGCATATGGCGGAAAGCGCGGGAAAGTGGCTTTCCACTCGCGTTTCCCGCGACGCCAGAGTCGCAATTCTGGCTGCCAATCATCCGCGCTGGGTTGCGGCCTACCTGGGAATCATCGCAGCTGGACGGACCGCGGTTCCGCTCGACACGGCTTTCCGCACCGACCAGGTGAAAAAGTTGCTGTTGGATAGCGGGGCTTGCCTGCTCTTCTGCGATGCCAAGCACTTTCCGGTCGCAGCGGAGGCGGTTGAAGGGACCGGTACCGGACTTGTTATGACATCGACCCAGGCAGAGTGGAAAATGCTGCCGCATGCGCAGAAGGGCGGGCACCTGGGGCCCCAGTTTTGGGGAGATCTGGACTCGATCTTCGAAGATGGCCGCGATGGGTTCACCCCTGCTGTCCCACGCGAGGACGATCTTGCGGCTCTGCTATACACCTCGGGCACGACGGCCGATCCCAAAGGCGTCATGCTCACTCACGCCAACCTGGTGGGCGAGGCGAATTCGGTCTTCGGTGTCGTCCACATTGATTCCACCGACGCGCTGCTGGGAATTCTTCCCATGTTTCACGTGCTGGCGCAGATGGCGAACCTATTCTTGCCCCTCTTCAACGGGGCGCGCGTGGTTTATTTGGAGACGCTCAACACGACGGAGCTGCTCCGGGCCTTGCAAGAGCGCGACATTACGGCCTTTGCCGTTGTGCCGCAGTTTTTCTACCTGATTCACGAAAAGATCTGGAAGGAGATCAACAAGCGCGGGAAGGTCGCTGTCTCCGTGGTGCGAACGCTGATGGCGCTGAATCGTGGCCTGCGAAGGCTTGGGATCAACGCCGGCAAAGTCTTCTTTGGAAAGATCCACGCCACCTTCGGCAAGCGTATGCGCTATCTGGTCACCGGAGGCTCGCGATTCGATCCTGCAATCCAGCGCGACTTCTATTCGTTCGGCATCGACATACTCAACGCCTACGGCTTGACCGAGACGAGCGGAGGCGCGTTTTTGAATCGGCCCGACGAGATTGTGTTTGGGTCCGTGGGACCGCCTTTTCCGGGCGTGGAAGCGCGGATTGAAAACGCGCAGGAAGTGGTGGAAGGTCAGCCAGCAGCAGGTGAGATTGTCATTCGGGGCGCGCTCGTGATGAAAGGCTACTGGAATCGCCCCCAAGCCACCGCAGAGGTGCTCCGGGATGGCTGGCTTTACACCGGCGATCTCGGCTATTTCGACTCGCACGGCAATCTCTTCATCACCGGGCGCAGGAAGGAAGTGATTGTTCTTGCGAACGGTAAGAACATTTACCCGGAGGAGATCGAAGCGCATTACCTGCAGTCGCCTTACGTGAAAGAGATCTGCGTGATGGCGCTGGAGGCGCGACCGGGCGACCCAACATCGGAGCGGCTGCATGGCGTGATCGTGCCCAATTTTGAACTTTTGCGGGAGCGCAAAATTGTCAACACGAGAGAGGTGATCCGCTTCGACATCGAAGCGCTTTCGCACAAGATCACCTCCACAAAACGACTGGGCAGCTACGACATCTGGCAGGAAGATCTGCCGCGAACCACGACCCGCAAGCTAAAGCGTTTCCAGATAGAAAAGAAAGTTCGCGAACGGCAACAGAGCGGAACTGGGAACGGGCAGATTGGCAACGAGAAGCCGCTGACCGAAGAGGAGCGCGCGTGGCTGGAACGGGACGATGTGAATCGCGCTCTGGCCATCGTACGTGAGTCGGCGCGCAACCAGTTGGAATCGATCCGCCCCAGCCACAACCTGGAACTGGACCTTGGCCTTGATTCCATGCAACGCGTTGAGTTACTCGCCTCACTTGAGCAGCAACTTGGTGGCGATGTACCGGAGGCTCAACTCGCCGAAATTTATTCGGTGCGGGATTTGGTGGATGCGGTACTCGCGAGCGCAGAAAGCGGTGCCGGTGCAGCGAAGAGTTCAGCGCCAGCCTGGTCGGCGATCCTGGACGAGCCCGCTACAGATCCCGACGTGCTCGCGCTGGCGCATCACAATGTTTTTGCGGAGGTTTTCTTCTTCGGTCTCAGTCGCCTTATCCGTCTGTTCTCGCTTGACCGGTTCGAGCTCAAGGTTCGCGGTCTCGATAATCTGCCCGAACAAGCGCCCTTCCTGTTGTGTTCCAACCACCAAAGTTATGTCGATCCCCTGGTGCTGGGATCGTTGCTCCCTTGGCGTCTGTTCCGCGATACCTTTGCCCTTGGGACGAGCGAGATTTTCGGCCGGGGCTTTATGCGGCAACTGGCCCTCTGGCTGCGGGTGGTCGTCCTCGATCCCGACGCCAATCTAGTGCCGGCCATGCGCGCGGGCGCATTCGGGCTAAGGCAGGGCCGCGTTTTGATCCTTTACCCGGAGGGCGAGCGTACTAACACTGGAAATTTAGGTGTCTTCCGAAAGGGTGCCGCGATTCTCTCGATCCACACGCAGGTGCCGATCGTGCCCGTTGCTATCGATGGTTTCTATGAGGCTTGGCCGCGGCATAACAAGTTTCCCAAGTTTGCCCCGCTGCGAATGGCAATTGGGAAACCGATTTTGTCGCCTGCCATGACTACGGCCAGCGAAGCGGCTTATGAGCATCTGACGGTCAAAGTGAAATGGAGAATTTCGGAAATGTTAGAGGAATTGCGAAAGGCAGATCCGGACAGGAAGGCTATTTGAAACTTGAACGCGTATCGGAGCGTTATGCTTGAGCGCCACGAGCCCGCTGGCCAAATGCCTTGACGAACGCCTCAATTACGCCCCGGTGATACTTCTCGCCGGCGCCCGCCGCAATCTCTTCCTCAGCTTGTTCGGGCGATAGGGCCTTGCCATACGCGGTGCTCGTCAGCTTCTGATACTCATCGGCGACGGCGAGTATGTGAGCCTCGATTGGCACGTTGACCGCACGCGCTCCTTGCGTCTGGAGGATCTGTTCCGCGACGATTATCGGCAGCACACGCCGAACCGAGTTCCCGATCGCCTCGGTACGGGAATCCGGCTTGCCGGCCTTGCGGAAGCTCGCTACCACCTCGGCGTGCGTCACATCCGCCGCCTTGTAGAGAATGTCGTTGCTGATGCCGAGTTCGCTCAGGTCGCGCAACAATACGGCCGAGCGCAGCAGTTCGATGCGATCGGAACCCAGGTTCATCATCTCCGCGATTTTTACGGACGCGTCAATCACGCGCTGCGTTTCGGTGTTGCTGTGTTTCTCGCTTGCCATGATGTGTTGCAGAACCAACAGAAGGCCGCCAAAGCTATTGCGCAAATCGTCGGTCATACTCTGCGCCCGTGCGTAGAGCGTGCCCATCGCGTATGCGGTGACTACCAACACTCCGGCCCAGATCGCAAAGTTGAATAGACGCTCAACCGGGAGTACCAGGACCGGGTGCGCGGGCATGAGGTTGTTGACGAAGCCGAGAAGGGATACGAGAACAACACACGCAAATGCAGTCAGAGTCGCGTGCCGCCGCCCGAAGCAATACGCGGAGTATAGAGTCGGCAGAAAATAGAAGCACAAAGCCATGGGCAGCGACTCGGCGAAAAACTGCAACATCGCCGCAATCAGAAGCAGTGACAGCAACAAGCCGGCTTCTTTAGTGATTTTGCTCATGCTGCGAACTCTAGCGGTAAGCGCGCCGCTCCTTAATAAGGGTGGATGAAACGGGCGGCGCTGCAAAGTTACCGGGGTAATGGTTTTCTCTGGAAGTGGGCTTTTGAATAGCGCGATCGTCAATTCTTCGCGCGCGGATGGGTTCGGTCGTAAACGTCCATCATGTGTTGGACGGAGAGCTGGGTGTAACGCTGGGTGGTGGCGAGCCGCTCGTGGCCGAGGAGTTCCTGAATCGAGCGCAGATCGGCGCCTTCTTCGAGCAAGTGAGTTCCGAAGGCGTGCCGCAAGGTGTGGGGATGCACGTCCGGGGATAGCCCTTTGGCGACGGCGATCCGCTTGACGATGCGTCCGACGCTGCGGGTTGTCAGGCGGCCTCCGCGCTGATTGACTAATAGCGCGGGCGTGACTTTCTTCCGTGTTGCCAGCAGTTGCTGTCGCCATGGCAGGTAGCTCGCGAGCGCGTTGCGCACCCCTTCGCAGAATGGCACGTACCGTTCCTTCTTGCCCTTGCCTCGAATCAGAATGGCTTCGTGGCTGATTCGTATGTCTTCCAGATTGATGCCGACCAGTTCGGAATTGCGAATACCGCAGCCATAAAGCAGCTCAAGCAGCAACCGGTCGCGTTCGGGAAACGAAGCCTCTTCGGGCATTTTGCCGTCGAGCACGGAGTTGACCTCTTCAATCGTGGGAACACGCGGCAGCTTGGCAGGCAGCCTTGGCGTTGAAACCAGCTTTGCCGGATTCTGCTCGACTACGCCTTCCTGCGCCAGCCAACGGTAGAGCGAGCGTACGGCTGCCAAGGCGCGAGCCACGGAGGTCTTGCTCAGTCCCTTGTCGTAGAGATGAGATAGGAATCCGCGGATTGCTACGTGGTCAATCGCTTTCCAGTCGCGACCGCCAACGTAGGCGGCAAAGGCATCGAGGTCTCCCGTGTACGCCTTGATCGTATGCGCCGACGCATTGCGCTCGCGCAGATGGCGGATGAAGTTATCCGTCGCGCGCTCGACGGTCGTGCGCTTGTGCGCCATGGCTAATCCGGTAGATCCACTCATCTGTGTTAATCCGGCTTTCTAATCCTGCGGCCTGACACCTGCGACCTGAGGCCTGCTTCTCGCCCTGGGATGATGCTTTGCGTATACGCTCTTCAAGCGGTCGAGCGCCACATGGGTATAGATCTGGGTGGTCGACACGTCCGCGTGGCCCAGAATTGTCTGCACGGTGCGCAAGTCCGCGCCATTTTCCACCATGTGCGTGGCGCAGGAATGACGCAGCATGTGCGGACTGGCGTGCCTTCCTGTGGGCAGCGAAGCATGGCCGACGAGTTGCCACACTCGCTGCCGCGTCAAGCGACGCGCGCTGGCACTTATGAACAGCAGTGGTGAGGACTTCTTCGCTGACAGCAATTCCCTTCCCTCTTTCAAGTATCGCTGTAGAGCTTGCTGGGCTGGAACACCCAAGGGAACCATCCGTTCCTTGTCGCCTTTGCCGTGGACCAGGATGTAGCCCAACTCGAGCTTCAGGTCTTCCAGGCGCGCTCCAGCGACCTCCGAGACCCGCAGACCTCCTCCATAAAGCAGCTCCAGCATGGCGAGGTCACGCAAGGCAAGCGCTTCGGCGCGTGCGTTCCCGGCATTCGGTCGCGAGGCGGTTAACATGGTCTCCACTTCATCGCGGCTTAGCGACTTCGGGAGAACCTTCCATTGCTTCGGCGAGTCGATGTTCAGCGTAGGATCTTTCTCGATCTTGCCATCGAGCAACAGATAGCGATACAGATGCCTTATCGCCGATAGCTTCCTTCCTACGGATCGGCCATCAACCTGGTTCGAGAACAGGTCCTGCATGAAGCCGCGTACATCTTCGCGCTGCGCGCCGCTCAATAGGCGATGACGCTTCTCCAGGAATTCCGCAAATTGCCCGAGATCTCTCGTGTAAGCCGCGATGGTCAGCTTGGCCGAGCCGCGCTCGACACGAAGGTAGTCGAGAAAGCCGGATAGAACTCGGGAGTTGGCTTCAGTCGGCATGTTTCGAGTATCCGGCGACGGAAAGATCCGCAAAAGTAGCGAACAGGGTGCCTTCGAAGCTTCCGCAGCCTTCCTTAAGAGACCTATGCGTTCGAGCGAGCGCAGCTTTCCAGCACATCCACTGCATACAGCGCGCCTTCTGGCGTTTCTTCGTGCTTGAAGTAGGCGAACACATCGCGGCCTTCGGACAGGTGCTGCTGAATCCTTCCGACCATCGCTGTGCGTTCTTCGGGCGTGTAACTTGGCTTGCGGTAGCGGTAGTAGGCGTAATCGGCTGTGACTACGTCGGGCGTGTCGCGCTCTTCGCTTTCGGCTACGCAGAGGGCGATGTTGCGCTGGCGCAAGGTTTGACAGGTCGCTTCGTCGAGCGTTCCCTCGTTGAGCGTTCCGTCGTTGAGCTTTCCCTCGTTGAACCATGACGCATGGCGGAACTCGAAGGCGGCGCGCACGCTGCGAGGCAGCGCTTTCAGGAACTCGGAAAGTACGGCATGATCGACCTTGAAGTTTGGCGGCAGCTGGAAAAGTATCGGTCCGAGCTTTTGGGCGCGTTCCAAGGCTTCGAGCGTGCCTAGAAAGCGATGCAGAAATTCCTCGGAGGCTTTCAGGCGCTCGATGTGCGTTAGGACCTGGTGAGCTTTGATGGTGAAGCGGAAATGCTCGGGCGTTTCGGCGATCCAGTTCTGAACTGTTGTTTCCTTTACCAGTTGGCGGAAGGTGAAGTTCACTTCGACCGTATTCAGCCTGGTTGCGTAAAAGTTCAGGAATTTCTTTTGCGCCAGCTTCTCGGGATAAAACGCGGGCTTCCAAGTTGGATAAGCCCATCCTGAAGTCCCTACGTAAAGTTGCGCCATGTTCTGCCTCAAGAACGTTGGATGATGTTTTTCCGAAACAATTGTCTCATTGAACCACCTTTTGGGTTCGATCCCCCCTCAACTCGGTCTTTTAAAGTCAAAGACTTAGGAGCGATTTTTGCCAGGTCTTTGAGGAATAAGGACTTACCTGTAAGATATTTATTTATCAATCATTTAGCTTTGTTTTGGACTTCAAAGAAAGCAAACTTTCTAGTAAGGTATTTATTCTTCAATCAGTTAGCTGCCAACGAGCTGACCATCGGCTGCTCTCCGCGGTGAGGCTATTTCTCTCGGCGCTCCTGCGGTCGAGGCTTTGACTTCGCAGCGGCGACCCGACATGTCGGGGACGCCGCTCTGGATTTGGCTCTGGAGTTGAGCTTTTGCTTTGGCTCTTCTGCGTCCACACGTTCGGAGGCTGCTGGCGCTTTTGGGGCGAGTCCGGCGAGTTGCGGCAGTTTCTGCTTTAGCTTCTGGAGGGGCTCGAGCAGGTCTCCCATCTTTTCTACGCGGGCCAGGACATCTTTGGCTTCAAAAACCAGACGCGCCGCGTCTTTCTTTCTTAGCGCGTCTTCTACCTCGGTCCACTTTACCGGGGTCGAGACGGTGGGCCGTTCGCGCGCGCGCAGCGAGTACACGGAAATCGTCGTCTTGTGCTCATCGTTCTGGCTCCAGTCGACAAAGACTTTGTTGGTGCGCACGGCCTTCTTCATGTCGGAAACCACCAGCTCGGGATGCTCCTGCTCTAGCAGACGCGCCACGGCGTGTGCGAACGACTTCGTTTTTTCGTAATTCGTCTTCGTGTTCAGCGGGACGTAGATTTGCAATCCTTTGGAGCCCGAGGTTTTCGGGAAACTCTGGAGGCCGAAATGATCGAAGATGTCGCGTACCCACAGGCCCACCTGGGCGCATTGCACAATGTTGGCGGGCGGGCCGGGATCGAGGTCGAAGACGATCATCGTAGGCGTGGGGATATCGGCGGCCAGCGACAGCGAGGGATGCAATTCGATCGAGGCGAGATTTGCGATCCACACCAGAGTTGGAAGATCGTTAGCCAGAATGAAATGGATGGTGCGGCGGTTGCTGCCGCTCCAGACGGGGGTGGTCTTCACCCAATCGGGGCGGTGCATGGGCGCGTTCTTTTCGAAAAAATATTCGTGGTCCACTCCCTCGGGATAACGCTTCATGGTCAGAGGACGGCCGGCCAGATGCGGCACGAGCACGGGAGCGATGCGGACATAGTAATCCAGTACCTGGCCTTTTGTGAAACCCGCAACGGGATAGAGGATCTTCTCAAGGTGGGTGAGCTTGAGCTTGCGGCCTTCGACTTCGACGATGGTGGGAGTGAGCATGGCGGTCGAAATTTGCCGGGTTGCAGCCGCTGAAGCGTGTCCGTGAGAACTGGGTCGTCCCTCCGGGACTTAAGTTGTCATCCTACTTTACCCCGCGCTGAAGCGCGGGGCTAAGTTTAGACCGCCCCTCCGGGGCTGGATCAGCTTCCACTTGCACCCAAGGCTTATCCCGACTGACAGAGACACCCTCAGCAAATTCCGGCGGTCACGCAGGGGGCGATCACTCGCAAGTATTTTGTCACGTTCACGCCGTTGGCGGTGAGGGGGAAGAAATACGCGGAGTAGGGATTCGACAGCGGATAGTCGGGCTGAATGTCGTATTCCTGCGCGAGAGCTACCCACGGGTCGGGCAGGCCGAGCATGGTGTAGGTCAGACCACTCTCCGTTTGGAATTCCATCGACTCAACGGTTCCGGTATCGGAGACGAACGCGCCATAGTGCGCGAGCGCCAGGAAAATCGTTTTCGCATAGGCGGGCGCGTCGAGCGCGTTGATTTCGTCGTCCGTGAGGTTGAGTTGCACCCGCATGCCGTAGTAAGGCGGAGCCGCCGCCGATTTGGGGCAAGCCTCGTCGGTGTTGACTGCGGCCGGATAGACTCCCATGCCGTTGGCGCACGGGACCGCCATCTGCAGCGCGTGAGGGATAATGCCAGCATTGATATCGGCCGAACGCACGATCCCGATTGTCAGAGCGAATTGCGATTGCGTGGCTCCGAAAAGGTTAATGCCCTGGCTTGTCATTGGCCCGAGGCCGCCCCATCCAATCGTCAGGTTGCCACCTTTGCCGTTGGGCTGCGCGGCTCCCCACATGTCGTATTCCGTGCCTGTTGTCGCGTCAATGACCGCGAGGTGGTGATCTGTGCTCCAGGGAAACTTGCCGTGACCGCTGTTTTCGGGCCGGGCGTAGGCCGGAATGTGGATGCTGATTTTTTCCAGCGGGCAATCTCCCCAGTTCGGCGGCGGACCGTTGAAGTGACAGGAAATTGTGTAAGACGGGTCGGAAGGGATGCTGTAATAAAACGGAATGGTGTAGTCGATGCGGTTCGGCTTGGCTGCCGTGCGCAGGGCGCCCAGTTCATGATGCGTCATGCCGGTGAGAGTGGCGATAAGTTTGGCGGATTTCGGATCGAGCTTGGGGTTGGCAGGGATCGGGATGTTGAACGGGCTATCGGTCGCGAACGGTTGGTAGTCGCCGCCCGGCAGCGGAGGGCGCGACGTGGCGCTAGGAACATCCTGGGCGGTGGCTAGAAGGCCGAGGGCAAATACCGCCACCGCGGGGAGCATCCACGGTCGTATCGTCTTCGGCATCATGCACCCCTCCCACATTTGAGGCGAACCCCACGGTAACCGGGCCGCCTCGGCCACGTCGAATGAGTATGGCACGGCAGGGCCTGGGTTTGACAACTCTACTTGTGCTTACGTACCTTCGATTTTTGGCCCCGTTTGTACATTGGAGGTGACATGAAAGTTCGCAGCATTCGTGTTTTGGTTTTGATTTTGTGCTTGTCGGGGATTGGCTTCAGCCAGGATCTGGCATCCTTTGAGAAGCGGACTACCGTCAAGAAACTCGCCAATGGGTTGACCGTCATCATCTGCGAGCGGCCGGAGGCGCCGGTATTTTCTTTCTTCACGCATGTCGATGCCGGATCGGTGCAGGATCCGCTGGGCAAAACCGGTCTGGCTCATATGTTCGAGCACATGGCGTTCAAGGGAACGGACACGATTGGCACGCGCGACTATGCGGATGAGAAGGTGGCGCTGGCTAAGGTGGAAACCGTTTATGCGGAATACATCCACGAGCGCGACAAGCGGATGGACCGCGACGAGAAGAAGGTGAAGGAGCTGGAACAGGAGTGGCGCGATGCGATGGCCGCGGCCGACAAGTTCTCCGTACCCTACAGCAACGAGTTCGGCAAAATTGTGGAGAGCGAAGGCGGCGAGGGGATGAACGCCTTCACCAACTGGGACGAGACCGCATATCACTATTCGTTTCCGGTCAACCGGCTGGAACTTTGGGCCTATCTGGAATCGGAGCGCTTTATGCAGCCGGTGATGCGCCAGTTCTACAAGGAACGCAATGTGGTGATCGAAGAGCGCCGCATGCGGGTGGACAGCGACCCGTTTGGGCGGCTGCTGGAACAATTTACGGAGGAGGCGTTTGCGGCGCAGTCGTACCACCGGCCGACGATTGGTTGGATCTCGGACCTGAATTCGTTCTCGGCCACCGACGCTAAGAACTTCTTCGAAAAGTATTACGTGCCGTCGAACATGGTGGTCGTGGTCGTAGGAGACGTTAGGGCGGCCGAAGCCATGCCGATCATCGAGAAGTATTTCTCGCGCATTCCCGCGCGCCCGAAACCTGATGAGACCGACACGAGCGAACCGCCGCAGAATTCCGAGCGGCGCGTGGTGCTGCATGAGCAATCGCAACCGATCTACCTGGAAGGCTACCATCGGCCCGATTACCGCAGCCCGGACGATCAGGTCTATGACGCGCTGGCCGATTTGCTGTCGAACGGCCGCACATCGCGGCTCTACCGCGCGCTGGTGCGCGACAAACAGATTGCGTCGGATGCCGAGGGATTCTCGGGGTATCCGGGAAACAAATATCCGCACCTGTTTGCGTTTTACGCTTCGCCGATTCCAGGGCACACCACGCAGGAAGTGGGGGATGCGATTCACGCCGAGATCGAGCGGCTGAAAAAGGAAGACATTTCGGACGAAGAGCTGAAGATGATCAAGACGCGCGCGAAGGCGAACTTGATCCGCTCGCTGGGGTCGAATGAAGGCTTGGCCTTCGCGCTCGGCCTGTACGAGGCGCGGTATGACGACTGGCGCGAGTTGTTCCATTCGGTCGAGCGCATAGAGAAAGTGACCAAGGCCGATATTCGGCGGGTCGCGAACCAAACGTTCGTGCCGGGGAACCGCACGGTGGGCGTCATCGAGTTTGCCGGGCCGCCGCCGGGAACTGCGGCGGCTGCTCCGCAGGGAGGTGGACAATGAAACGCGCGCTAACTCTGGTGCTGGTCACGCTCCTTGCAGCCGCTTTCTTCGCTTGTGCGACACGAGCCTGGGCACAGACAAGCTGGAAACAGATACCGATTCCCAAGCTGCCAGCATTCAAGCCCGCGGAACCGAAGCGAATTGAGCTGGCAAATGGCATGGTGATTTTTTTACAGGAGGACCACGAACTGCCGCTGATCGATGGGACGGCGCGCATTCGCGGCGGCGAGCGCAGCGTTCCCGCAAACCAGACCGGACTCATCGACATCTACGGTGAAGTTTGGCGCACTGGCGGCACGAAGGCGCAGACCGGCGATCAGCTCGATGACTTTCTGGAGCAGCGAGCGGCGAAAGTCGAGACCGGAGGGAGCGGGGATTCGACCAGCATCAGTTGGTCGTGCCTGAAAGAAGATTTTGACGACGTTTTCCGCGTGTTCAACGAGTTGCTGATGAACCCGGAGTTCCGCGCCGACAAGATCGAGATCGCCCAGAAAGGCATGTACGACGGCATTTCTCGCCGCAACGACGAGCCGGGGCAAATTGCGGGACGCGAAGCGCTGAAGCTGGTCTACGGTGCGAATAGCCCACTGACGCGGATTCCGGAATATGGCACGGTGGCGGCCGTTACGCGCAAGGATCTGGTGGAGTGGCACGAGCGCACGGTTCATCCGAACAACATTATTCTGGGAGTGGTCGGTGATTTCGATTCGGCGAAGATGGAAGCTCGTCTGCGCGAGGCGTTCGGAGCCTGGCCGAAGGGGCCCTCAGCGGAAAACGTCGAGATCAAACCGGAGCCCGCTAAACCCGCGTATTACCTGGTCGAGAAGAGGGACGTGAACCAGAGCAACATTCAAATGCTGGCGCTGGGCACGAAGCGCAGCAGCCCGGACTATTATGCGATTTCTGTGTTCAATGAAGCCTTTGGCGGAGGCTTTTCTTCGCGCCTGGTCAACGATATTCGAACCACAAAGGGGTTAGCGTATGCGGTGGGAGGAGGGGTCGGGACCTCCTGGGATCACGATGGAATGTTGCGGCTGATGGTGCGCACAAAGAGTGCGACCACGTTTGAATCGATTCAAGCGCTGGATGAAGAGATCGCGAATCTCGCCAAGAATCCGATCAACGACGAAGAGATCAAGCGGGCGAAAGACGCCATTCTGAACGCATTTGTGTTTCGCCTCGACTCTCCCGAGAAAGTCTTGCAGGAACAGATGACGTACGAGTTTTACGGGTATCCTCTCAATTTTCTCGAAAAATATCAGGAGGGGATCGAGCATGTGACGAAGGCTGATGTCGCCAAGATTGCGGCAAAATACCTGCACCGCGATCAGATGGCGGTGCTCGTCGTCGGCAACCCGACCGAGTTCGACAAGGCTGCGGCGTCGCTTGGGCCGGCGAATAAAATCGACGTCACGATTCCGGCTCCGCCCAAAGGACTGCTGCCGGAGCAGCCGGGGGCGGGGCAGTAGCGATGCCTTTGTTGAGCCTCAAACACCCGGGTTGGCGCGCAGCGAACGCGCACGATCCGGGGCACCTGCAAGCTCAGCGATTCTCGTCACTGCCCGGTCTGTGGTCCGGGTGATTCAATCCCTGTAGAATTGGTGATGAACTTCTGTGTGGAGAGGAGAGAGTTATGCAATTCCACCTGGAAGCAGAAGAACTGAAACTGCTGGCGAATGTTCTGCTGGAACTGGACCCCGTAAAATATAACGAAATTCTGACTAAGGTCATGGCTCACGACCTGCGGCTCGACGCTGGCGAACTGGAAGATTCAGCGGCGGCTCTTGAGATCAAGAAGCAGAGCCTTAAGGACGAAATTTCCCGGGAGCCGAACGCCGCGCGGAAAGCGGAATTAGAGCGGAAACTGGAGCTGCTGGTGCGGACACTCGAGCGGGTGAACGAGGCCTGCGTGATGTTCTGAAGGCTGTCCGGGGCAAGGAAAAGGCCCGGCCGGATGGAACAACCGGCTGGGCCAATGAATCAAGAGAGTGCGATCACTTCGTCCTGCCGGACTCCACGCCGAGTTTTTCGCTCGCGGCGGCCTGGGCCGCAGCAAGGCGTGCGGTCAGAACGCGGAAGGGTGAGCAGGAAACGTAATTCAGGCCGGTCTGGTAGCAGAACTCGACCGATGAGGGTTCGCCGCCGTGCTCACCGCAGATGCCGACCTTCAGATTCGGGCGCGTCTTACGGCCCTTTTCTGTGGCCATCTTGACCAACTGACCGACGCCTTCACGATCGAGCACGGCAAACGGATCCTGCTTGATGATGCCGAGTTCAAGATAGGTCGGCAGGATTTTGTTGACGTCGTCGCGCGAGAAGCCCCATGCAGTCTGCGTGAGATCGTTGGTGCCGAAAGAGAAGAACTGCGCTTCTTTGGCGATCTCGTCGGCGACCAGGGCGGCGCGCGGAAGCTCGATCATGGTGCCGACCAGGTATTCGACCTTCCGCTCTTTCTCGGCAAAGACTTCCTTTGCGACGCGATTGACGATCTCCGCCTGGTTCGCCATTTCTTTTAGGGTGGCCGTGAGCGGAATCATGACTTCGGGGAAAACTTTTACGCCCTCTTTCGCGACCGCAACCGCGGCCTCGAAGATGGCGCGCGCCTGCATCTCGGTGATCTCGGGATAGGTTATGCCGAGACGGCAGCCACGATGGCCGAGCATGGGGTTGAACTCGTGCAACTGCTCGACGCGTTTGAGCAATTCAGGAAGTAGTTTTTTCAAATCGCCCGCCGACTTTGCTCCGTAGTCTTTGTATTTGCCAACCAGTTCTTTCTTCTCTTTCGCGCCCATGCTGGAGAGCGTGGCAATGTTCACCATTAGCTCTTCGCGGCTGGGCAGGAATTCGTGGAGTGGCGGATCGAGGGTGCGGATGGTGACCGGGAAGCCGTCCATGGCGCGGAAGACGCCGATGAAATCGTTGCGCTGTAAGGGCAGCAACTTTTTCAGGGCAGCGCGGCGGTCTTTTTCGTTGTCGGCCAAAATCATGGCGCGCATGTGGGGAATCTTCTGCTCGCCGAAGAACATGTGCTCGGTGCGGCAGAGGCCGATGCCTTCGGCGCCGAAGGCGCGCGCCTGGATAGCATCGCGTGGAATGTCGGCATTGGCGCGGACTTTCATCGTGCGATACGGATCAGCCCATGCCATGAACTTTTGCAGTTCGGGGTCATCGGGCGAGGGATCGAGTGTATTGAGCTTACCCTTGATCACGCGGCCGGTGGTGCCATCGAGCGAGAGCCAGTCGCCTTCTTTGAAGACCTGGCCCTTGACGCGCATTTCGCGCGCTTTCTCGTTGACATCGACATCGCCGGCGCCGGCCACGCAGCACTTGCCCATGCCGCGCGTGACGACGGCAGCATGGCTGGTCATGCCGCCGCGCGAGGTGAGAATGCCCTTGGCCACCTCCATGCCGTGAATATCCTCGGGCGTGGTTTCGCCGCGCACCAGAATGACCGGGACGTTCTTGCCGTGGCCGGCCTTTTCGACAGCTTCGTCTGCGGTGAAAACAATCTGGCCGACGGCAGCGCCCGGCGATGCCGGCAGACCTTTGGCCAGCACTTCGACCTTGCTTCCCTTTTCGTCGAGGCGGGGGACGAGGAAGTCATAGAGCTGGTTGGGATCGACGCGGAAGATCGCTTCTTCTTTTGTGATCAGACCTTCATCGACCATCTGCAACGCCACGCGCACGGCGGCCAGGCCGGTACGCTTGCCGTTGCGCGTTTGCAGCATATAGAGCTTGCCATCCTGGATGGTGAACTCGAAATCCTGCATGTCTTTGTAGTGTTTTTCGAGGCGCGTGGTGATGTCGCGGAGCTGGTGGTAGACATCCGGCATGATCTTCTCGAGTTCGAGGATCGGAACCGGGGTACGCACGCCAGAAACCACATCTTCGCCTTGCGCATTCAGCAGGAACTCGCCATAGAACTCCTTCGTTCCGGTGGCAGGATTGCGCGTGAAGCCTACACCCGTGCCGCTGGTATCGCCGAGGTTGCCGAAGACCATGGCCTGGACGTTGACTGCGGTGCCGAGCATGTCGTCGATGTTGTTGATGCGGCGATAGTGCTTGGCGCGGTCGTTCTGCCACGAGCGGAACACGGCGTCGCGCGCCATGACCAACTGCTCGTGGGAGTCTTGCGGGAAGTCGCGCTTGGCGTGCTTTTTGACGACCTTCTTGTATTCCGCAATGACCTCTTGTAGCGCCTTGGCATCGAGTTCGGTGTCGAGCTTTACCTTCTTTTGTTTCTTCTTGCCGTCGAAGACTTCTTCGAACTCCGACTTTTCGATGTCGAGTACGACGTTGCCGAACATCTGGATGAGGCGGCGATAGGAGTCGTAGGCAAAGCGGGCCTCGGCGCGTTTGGCTAACGCTTCCACGCTCTGGTCGTTCAGGCCAAGGTTGAGGATTGTGTCCATCATGCCGGGCATGGAAAACTTTGCGCCCGAGCGGACGCTGACCAGCAGCGGGTTATCGCCTTTGCCGAGCTTTTGGCCCTGGAGATTTTCCAGTTTGGCGAGGGCCGCATCCATCTGCGCATCGACTTCGCGCGAAACGGCGTTGTGGCGCATGTACTCGCGGCAGGCTTCGGTCTGAATGGTGAAGCCGGGAGGGACAGGCAGGCCCGCGTTGGTCATCTCGGCCAAGCCGGCGCCCTTACCGCCCAGGACATCTTTCATCTTGCCGTTGCCGTCGGCCTTGCCGCCGCCGAAAGAGTACACATACTTGGTAGTCGTGTTTTTGCTTTCCATGACCTCTGGTTCTGGGAGAGTTGTGGTTGCCATAATGAGTCCTCGTTATTTCGTAGATTCTTTGCCTTCGGTCACGATCTCGGAAAAATCCGCAATCGTGGAAAATTCCTTCACTAGCGTTTGGAGCAAGGCCAAGCGATTGGCACGCAACTTTTCGTCGTCGACCATGACCATGACCTTGTCGAAATATTTGTCGAGCATCGGCCGCAGCGCCGCGGTGTGGGAAATCACCATTTCGTACTTGCCGCTCTGTCGCCAAACTTTGTACCGATTACCGAGATTGACCACTCCCCCAAACCAGAGTTCCCTTTCGGCATCGCCCATAAGCTCTTCGCTGGGACGATCTGGCACCGATATCCCTTTCTCCTCCGCCTGCCTTAAGATGTTCTTTATCCGCTTGAAGGAGATGCAAACCGCTTCCAGGTCAGCTGCTTTCTCTGAGTGCCTAGCCTTGGTGATGGCCTCCGCCCGCAGAACAGCGTCTACCACGTCGTCGGGATCAGCAAGCATGACCGCGTTGACGACGTCATGGGCGTGTCCGAGTTCGCGTAAGTAAAACTGGACTCTATCCCACAGGAATGTCAGTGGGATTTCATGCGATTCCGACGCAGGACTAGTTTGTATTGCCCTGGCCCATTGGTCCTTCGTAGCTTTCGACAGCCTCAGGACGTCCCGCCACCACTCAAGTGACTTCTTAAATTTCTTTTCCGCGCTTGAGCCTCGATAGTATTCGATGGAGCTCCCTACGAGCGCCGAGAGTCTAATCGGCAGCTTGTGCTCCGCGATCGTCTTCACGATGCCGTTAGCCTGGCGACGCAGCGCGAATGGATCCTTCGACCCACTCGGAATGAGGCCAAGGGCAAACATGCCGGCGATGGAGTCGGCCTTGTCGGCAATGGAGAGGACGGCGCCTTCAACTGTTCGCGGAACTTCGTCCTCCATCGATTCCGGCTTGTAGTGATCGTAAATGGCCTTCGAAATCTCCGCCTGCACGTCGGGCCTCAGATCTTCATCGAGCGGTTGCACGGCGGCATAGAGGCCGCCGACAATTCCCTGGAGTTCGGTAAATTCCTTTACCAACTCGGTTGTGAGATCGGTCTTGGCGAGCAAGGCAGCCTTGTGTACTACGCCGGGGCGAATTGCCATACCGTTCTGCCTGACGGTCTCGGCCAGCCAACTGGCGAGGCGCTGCATGCGCAGCGTTTTGTCATAGTAGCTGCCAAGGTCTTTTTGAAAAGTGACATGCTTGAGCAGCTCGACGCGATCGCGCAGCGTCTGATTCTGATCCGTCTGCCAGAAGAAGCGGGCGTCGTTGAAGCGGGCGCGCAAGACGCGCTCATTGCCGTGGCGGATCAGGCCATCGGAATCGCTTGCGGTATTGAGCACTGCCAGGAAGTGCGGCAGCAGCTTGTGGTTGCTGTCCTCGAGTGCGAAGTATTTCTGGTGGTCGCGCATCACGGTGACCAGCACTTCTTCCGGCAGCGCGAGGAATTCGGGATCGAAACTTCCGAGAATTACCGACGGAAATTCGGTGAGATTGACCACCGCCGCTAGAAGCGGCGCATCTTCCCGCCAGCGCGCGCCAGGGATGGTGCGAGTGGCTGCATCCAGCGCGTTGCGGATGACTTGCTCGCGCTCGGCAGCTCCGAGGACCTTGGCCGCGCGAAGCGCATCCACATATGCGGTCGGCCGGGCGATCGCCGCAGTTTCTGAGCCCAGCAGGCGGTGGCCGCGCGTGGTTTTCCCGGCTGCGATGCCGAACACTTCCATCGGGATCGCCTGCTCGTCGAGCATCGCAACGAGCCAACGGACGGGGCGGACAAAGAGCTCTCCGCGCTTGCGCCAGTACATATTTTTCGGCCAATACAAACCCGCTATTTCTTTCGGCAGCGCTTCGGCCAGGATCTCGGCTGCACCGCGGCCTTTGCGCGTAACTGTCGCTCCCAAGTACTCGCCTTTGGGCGTCGTAATTTTTACGAGCTTGCTGACATCGACGCCGACTTTCTTGGCAAAGGCGTGCGCGGCCGGCGTGGGTTGGCCATCTTTGAACGCGACTTGTGCAGAGGGGCCCGTCACCTGCTCGGTGACATCGGGCTGAGCGGAAGGAATGCCCGACGCCATGACGGCCAAGCGGCGCGGCGTATCGAGCCCGTTGAGGGGAGTATGGGGCGCGAGACGCTCTCGTTCCAGCAGGGCTCCTATGCGTTGACGCAGCTCGCGGCTGGCGCCATCAATCATGCGCGCGGGGATTTCTTCACAACCTACTTCAAGCAAAAAGTCTGGCATCGGGCAATTAAGTTATGCTCTCAGAATTAAGACCGTGTGAATGTGAGCCGGGTCACAGCAAAACTGGCACGTATACCCTATCCCACCGGAGCCAGCTTGTCTTTCTTTTGCTTTTCTTTTGCGGCTGGCTTGGCAGGCTTGTTTTTGTTCTCAGTTTCGTTTTCGGAGCCGAACTGCTGATCCATCCAGGCATTCGCGATGCCGACGGCCAGAACCCGGACGCGGGCAATGACGCCCACGCGCTCGGTGACTGAAATCGCGCCGCGGGCGTCGAGAATGTTGAAGTAGTGCGAACACTTCAGGCAAAGATCGTAGGCGCCGAGCAGCGGAAAACGCCATTTTTCGCGGGCGCTGCCGTCGCGCTCGGATTTTTCTTTGCTGAGCGCGGCATAACGATCGAGCAGCGCCTTACACTCCGCTTCGCACATCTCGAAGTGCTTCCAAGCCCCAGAAACGTCGGCGGCTTCGAAGTTGTAAACGGAGAACTGCTGCTCATCGGCCAGGCGTACGTCGCCGTATTTCACTTCCCTGCCCGTATCCGGATCGCGCGCCCAGACGATGTCGTAGATGGAATCGACATCCTGGAGAAAGGCGCACAGGCGCTCAAGGCCGTAGGTGAGTTCGGCCGAGATTGGGTCCAAATCCACGCCGCCGCATTGCTGGAAATAGGTGAACTGCGTGACTTCAAGGCCATCAAGCATGACCTGCCAGCCGATTCCCCACGCGCCGAGCGTCGGCGACTCCCAGTTGTCTTCCTCGAACTTGATGTCGTGCTGGCGCAGGTCAATACCGATGGCGCCGAGAGATTCGAGGTAGAGCTCCTGCACGTTCTCCGGCGGCGGCTTCAGAATGACCTGCAACTGCATGTGCTTGAACAGGCGATTGGGATTCTCGCCGTAGCGGCCATCGGCCGGACGCCGCGACGGCTGCACGTAGGCGACCTTATAAGGATTCGGTCCGAGCACGCGCAGGAATGTTTCGGGCGCCATGGTTCCCGCGCCGACTTCGACGTCGTAGGGCTGCTGAATGACGGCTCCGCGCTCGGCGAAGAAGGCTTGGAGCTTTAGGATTAGCTCCTGGAAGGTTAGCGATTTGGGTTTGGATGGATTCACGTGATTAAGCTTCTAGCTCCTAGCCTTTAGCTTCTAGCGATCAATCATTTTCGCTTCTGAGTTTCGCCTCCGGCCGCCACCGTCGTGTTGAAATGCCAACCAACTTCAAACCTGAGATTCGCTGGTAGCTAGCAGCTAGGAGCTAAATCTTCTCCAACATTCCTGCCGTCACCAGCTTCTTCTCGATGTGGCGTTCGAGAATCTGGATCAGGAACTTGCGCAAATCCGCGCACACCGGCTTTGGCCAATCGATTCCGGCAAACTCCGAAGCCCGCGACCGCAGCATCTGCGCCGCGATCTTGCGCGATTCCGGCGACAGCTCCGACGACGCGATACGCTTGTCGTCCAAGCACGTCAGGCCGTCGGCTAGCGCGTGCCAAAATGTGCGTTCGCCTTCGAGCGGTCTACCGCAGACTACGCATTCTGCGAACTCCGGCAGAAAGCCCATCAGCCGCGTCATCCACAGCTCGAAGTAGGTGACCGGCATCCACAACGCCGGGCCGCGCAACTCCGCAATCACCGCCAGACTCAGCCGAAAAACCGCGTCGCTTGCTTCCCGGTCCGGCATCAACTGATCGAGCAACTCGGCCACATGCGCCAGCGCCACCGAGCGCGCATACGTGACCTTGGTCGCCATCGGCGACTCGATCACTTCGCAGGAATCGAGTCTTGCCAGTTCCTGGCGTTCGCGGTCTTCGTAAAACGCCCGCACATACGTGAGCGGCTCCAGCGCGCCACCGAAGCGGCGTTTCGACTTCTTGGCGGCGCGCGCCACGCCCTTTACTTTGCCCTCAAGTCGAGTGAAAAGAGTAACCAGCAGATCGGATTCGCGCAGCGGATACGCGCGCAGAACGATTGCTTCCGACTCCTTCAGCGCCATGGAGAGCTACAAAGCTAAACGATGATTGTAATGGAAGCAGTTGTCTGCCGTCAGTTTTCAGTTGTCAGTTTGATTGCCAACAACCCGTTCAGCGGAACGCGGGGGATGAGAGAGCCGAACCGCTTTTACTGACGACTGAAACTGACAGCTTTGGCGTTCTCCCACAGGATTGCATTCAACTTCTGCGCGCTGGCCGCGTCGGGACGGGAGAAATCCATCTTTAGAGACTCTTTGGCTCCTGCGGCTCTCTTCTCGTTTACCTGATAGATCAAGCCGCTTTGAAGGTTCTTGTCGTCGGCCGTGTACGGCGGTTGCGTTCCGGGGCCTTGGAACAACGGCGCCATCAACGGCGCGTACGCATCAAAGAGGTTCATTGGCTGGAGGCCGAGCAGGTTTTCCATGGTGTGGATCATGCTGACGGTCGTGTAGAAGTGGTGATCGACGAAAGGCTTGTCGGCGCGCGGCGAATACTTGCTGATCACGAGCGCCGTCGAGCGATGCGCATCCACATGATCGGCGCCGTTCTGCGCATCGTCTTCCACGACGAAGATTGCGGTATCGTCCCAATAAGGACTATGCGAGACGGCATCGACCACCCTTCCAACCGCTAGATCGTTGTCGGCAACCGAGGCTTGCGGCGTTGGTTTGGCTGGGCGCGTGCCGCCGGTGTGGTCATCGGGGAGATAGAGCAAGGTGAACTGCGGCAGGTCTTTCGTTGTGCTACCCGGCGTTGTGCTACCCGGCGTGCCGCGCGCCTTTACGAACTCATCGAACTCGCGCAGGAATTCGTCGGCACGCAATTGGTCGGGATAGTCGGTGTTGAAGTCGGGAAAACTCGGATCGAAGTGGCCGCGCAAGGCGGCTTTTTCGGGCCGCACTTCCTTGAACAGCGGAACTGGCCAGGGCCACGGACTTGGCCCGCCGCGCGGATTGCCGAGGTTGGCGGGCAGCGGATCGCCTTTTCTGACAGCGGCAGTCGGGCACGCGGCCTTGGCAGCCGACGGCGTGCCTTGCATGGGCGTGTCTGTCTTTTCGTCCTTGCACCAGACGCCTTCGACAAACTCACCGTAGATGCGGTAGCTCGCTCCCTGTCGCGAAAGGCTGTCCCAGAGGAATCCGGTGCCGGGATCGTCGACGTCGGGAATCCCTTTCTCTAGCGGCAGGTCGTCGGCGACGGCGCCGCCGAAATCGTAGGTGCGTTCCTTGCCGCGATAGGCGATCGGCCAGGTCTTTTCGTTGTAGTCGCTGGTGGTCGCGGCGGTCGACCACAGGTGGCCGTCGCCGGAAACTTCTCCGCTGTCATAGAAATTGTCGAGCACGCCGAATTGCAGGGCGAGCTTGTGCTCGTTGGGCGTTATGTCCGCTCCGAACATGGTGAGCGACGGATCGCCGTCGCCAACCGGCAGGTCGCCGAAGATCTGATCGTAGGTGCGGTTTTCCTTCAGGATGTAGATGACGTGGTGGATGGGATTTTTGCCGCTGGCAAATTCGAATTTGCCGGGATCGGCGAAGAGTAAATTGTCGTCTTCGACCTGGCGGGTGTAGGCGGCGAGATTCTTGTCAATATCGGCGAGGCTGATACGCGCGATCGAGCCTCCCATTAAGGTTGCGATGTAAGGCTGTGCGCGGTGATACGGCCCAATCTGGACGGTGGCTTTCATGTTGTTCGGCCCGCTACCTTCACCCTTGGCGGAAGCGATGAGCAGGTCGTTGCCGACGACGGCGAGCGCGCTGGGATACCACTCGGTGGGGATGAAGCCGATAGGCATTGCACTCGAAGTGCGCGCTTCCACTGGTGGCTTGATGGAATTGTTGACTTCGAACACCGCAATCGCGTCGAGCGAGGAACTGGCGACGTAAAGATGTTTACCATCTGTTGAAAGAGCCAGGGCTTGGAATACTGAGCCGATGTGCGACGGGTACGTGGAATAGCGAACGTATGTGACACCGGATTCCAAGTAAACGGCTGCTATTGCGTCGCCATTCGCCTGTGCGACATATAGCGTGTCCTCTGCGGCGTTGAGCGACATCGCAACCGGATGCGGCCCTGTACCGGCGGGCGAGCCTCCCAGTTCGATCCAGCGGGAGACTTTACCAGTCTCAACGCTAAGTTCAGCCACCCCATTTCCGTTCCACAAACTCACCCAGGCCTTAGTTCGGGCCTTGTTCGTGATCACCGTGTACGGATAGGCGCTGGGCACAAAATTGCTGCGGCTCAAATCAAAGGAATTCTCAATCATTCCGGACTTGACATCGACTAGCACGACGTTGTCGGAAAGATTGTTGGCCACGAGCAGGCGATCGCCCTGCGTCCCCGGCAACACCGCGAAGCCTGCCGGATAAGGAATTGCGGTCCCAGCTGGAGTCTTGCGCAGGCCGTATGCGACTTCCTTTCCTTCCGCAAGTTTCTGCGGCGGAATCTTGATGAAGCGCTCGGGCGTCACCTGGCCGTCGGCAAATTTGTAGACCGCGATGCCATTGCCCGTGCTCGTTGGCTTTTCGCCCGTGGGATCGGTGATCGACCCCATGGAGGCATAAAGATGTTTGCCATCGCTCGAAAACGCGAGGCCGATGAAATAACTCTGGCGCGCGTTGTTGCCGAGCCTATCCTCGGGGAAGTCGTGCAGCTGATTGTTGCTGAGGTCGAGAATTGCAATCGACTGGCGTCCGGCGGTTTCCTGCGTGCCATAGCCCTGATTGAGGAGCGCGGCATAGTGATTGTCCGGGCTGATTGCAATGGTGGCGGGAAAACCGTTGGTGCGTGCGATGTAGCCCGGAACCGGCAGCGTCAGGTTCTTGCTGGTGGGAAGCTGCAGGATGCGACGATCATTCGCCGCGCGCGCGGCGAAGATCGCAATGACCAAGATCGGAAGAACGGCCGCGAGGAAGAGCCATATTTTTTTCACGGGCGGAGACCTCGGACGGTTTTATCATCCGAAGTATCCGCGAGGCAAACTGGGACTCTTGTCTTAAAGATTGGATCGAAATCCGGGCCCGACCTGTGGTTAGCTGCCGAGTCCTTGACCTCTCACTTTGTAATCAGGTGCACCTCGGCCACGGGCTCCCCGGCGCGCGATTTCTTCACACCGATCAATTCAACACCCTTGGCTGCAATGTGCTCGGCCGAGACTTCAAACTCCTTGATCAGTTCCCACGGAGCGCCCGAATCGCCGAAGCGGTCCTTCACTCCGATGGCCCCGGTGATGATCGGAATTCCGTAGAGCTCATGCGACTCTGTGATTGCACTGGCGACCGGCCAGGCCAACGCGCCGATCTGATGCTCCTCGGCAGTCAGTACCACGCTGGTGTCGCGCGCGGCCCGGACGATCGCTTCTTTGTCGAGCGGCTTCAGGGTGTGCAGGTTGAGGACGCGAGTCTCATAGCCGAAGTCGGACTTCAGAATCCACGCTGCGCGCATGGCCTCTGGGACCATCGGACCGCAGGCAACGATCGTCAAGTCCTCGCACTCGTCGCGGTAGTCGGATTCGAGCTTCGTCTCGAAGGCCTCGATGAAGTTCGCGGCCTCGCGGCGCAGACGAATCACGTTGGCCTTGCCGAAGACGAACGGGGTTTTTTCGTCGGTGACGATGGGCGTGGCTTCGCGGGCGAAGCGGATGTACTTCGGGCCAACATGCTTGAGCAACAGATAGTCGGTGGCCTTGCGCGTCTCGACCATGTCGCAGGGCACTACCACGTTCATGTTGGGCAATCCGCACATGGCGAAACAGTCTTCGAGCGCCTGGTGGGTGGCGCCGTCGGGGCCGACGCTCACTCCGCCGTGCGCGCCCGCGATCAGAACGTTGAAATTGCCGTAGCAGATCGAAGTGCGAATCTGATCGAGATTGCGCGCGGCCGCAAACGTGGCGTAGGTGCCGAAGACAGGCAGCTTCCCTTCTTTCGCCAGCCCGGCCGCGGCTGAAGTGGCGGACTGCTCGGCGATGCCCATGCTGATCCAGCGCGGCTTGCGCTCGGGTTTGTTGGCATAGAACTCGCTGATGGTGATCGAGCCCGAAATATCCAGGCCAAAGCAAACCACGCGCGGGTCGTCGCCATTGGCGGCGAGCGACTGGCCGAAGCCGAGGCGCGTGGGCTTCATCTGGACCTTCATGGTGTCGGCGGCGTTCCACCAGTAATTGCGATGGAACTTCGGCATTTTGGCGTCGAGCTTGCGCTCGACTTCGGCCTGATATTGCTTCGCGTGCGCGAACAACTCATCGACTGGGAGCTGACCTGCTGCATCCAAGCCGAGTTCCTTCAGCGCTTTGTTCAGCTCTTCGAGATTCGGTGCCTTACCGTGCCACCCTGCAATGTTTTCCATGAAGCTGACGCCTTTGCCCTTGACGGTATCGGCGATGATGACGGTTGGCTTGCCGCATCCGGCTTTCGCTTTTTCGAGCGCCTCGACCACCTGCTTCATGTCGTGTCCGTCGATGGTGAGGACTTCCCATCCGAAACTGCGATATTTATCTTCCAGCGGCTCGACGTTCATGACGTCTTTCACCCAGCCGTCAATTTGCAGCCGGTTGCGGTCGACGATGCCGACGAGATTGTCGAGCTTGAAATGGCCCGCTTCCATGGCGGCTTCCCAGATCTGGCCTTCCTGCTGCTCGCCATCGCCCATGATGCAGAAGATGCGGTGATTCTTCTGGTTCAGCTTGCCGGCGAGGGCGATGCCCACGGCAATGCTCAGGCCCTGGCCGAGCGATCCGGTGGAGACTTCAACGCCCGGCAGCTTGAGCCAATGCGGATGTCCCTGATAAGGCGAGTACAGCTTGCGAAGGAGCGCGACATCTTTTTTCGGGCAGAAGCCGGCGAACGCCAGGCCGAGATAAAGGCTCGGCGCCTTGTGGCCGGTGGACCAAATGATGCGGTCGCGGTCGGGCCAGGTGGGGTTCTGGGGATCGTGATTTGCCACGCGCAGGTAGAGCGCGGCGGCGATATCCATGATGGAGAGCGTGCCCCCGGCGTGCCCGGAGGTCGCGGCGCAGAGGGCAACCAGGTCATAGCCGCGCATCAGGTTGGCCTGCTTCTTCAGTTCGTCAATCGTGTAAGAATGCAGAACTTCGCCGGTGGTTGAATTCTGGATAGACATGGGATGGCTCCTTCGCTTACGCCGGTCGTTGGACGACAATCTGGGCAAGGCGGGAAACGACGCATAGGCTTGCACTTTGAGCGTAGCTAGGCATGTCGCAGGGGTCTGTGAGGAGGGTCACAGGTGGGGGTGATGAGTAAGACAGTTGCAACTGGCGCGGCCCAGTCGGGTGAGTTCCAGACTCGCCTTCCTTAAGACCGGAGCGGCTTGGGCGGGCGAGGACGCCCACCCCACACGAGCACTAGCGCGCCGATTTGAAGATCGCGAACACTGCGCCCTGCGGATCAGCGATGATCGACATGCGGCCTACGCCTTCCACACTCATGGGCGGCAAGTACAGTTTCGCGCCCATTTCTTTCGCCTTGTTCGCGGTGGCATCGACGTCGTCGGCCAGGAAATAGGCGAGCCAGTGCGGAGGAACTCCGGGCTGGAGGTGCTTGGCGGGAGGCATGCCTCCGATGTGGTGATCGCCATTCTTGATGTGCAGATAGCCGGATTCGTCCTTCTCGCCAGCCTCGAATTTCCATCCCAGAAGACTCGAATAGAACTTCGCCGCAGCTTGCGTATCGGAGGTGCAGAGGTCGGCCCAGCACAGCGTGCCGTGAACGTGGCTGATTCCGATACCCGCGTTTTTCTTGGGCTGCCACAGGCAGAAGTAAGCGCCGGTTGGGTCTTGAATGACCGACATGCGGCCTGCATCCATGACATCGAAGGGCGCGAGAATCACTGTGCCTCCCAACGGCTGCACCTTGGCAGCGGAGGCATCGACGTTCTCGACCTGAATGTAAAGCATCCAGTGCGGAGGAACGTGCTGCGCGAGCTGGGCAGGATTCAGCTGGTAACCTGCAGCCGCATCGCGGCCGTTCAGCCGGAAGATGGTGTAGGTGCCGCTCGGTCCCATGGGAAGGTCATTGGGCACCCATGCGAACAGGGATTGATAGAACGTCTTGGCGGCGGATTGGTCTGTGGTACCGAGTTCGATCCAGCAGAAGGAGCCGTTAGCATGGCGGTCGATGTTGGTCATGGCGGGAAAAAGTTTACAACAAGTCGGGCGAGTTGGTTGTCAACGGGAGATCAAAAGGCGAGAAGCCGCGAGAGCTTTCAAAAAGCGTTGGGCAGTCTGACGCTCCCGACGTTTGTGAGGCACAAGAAAAGCCGCCCGAACATCGAGCGGCCCCCCTCGCCTAGCTTGGCTTATTTCAGGGTTACTTCACGCGCCAGCGAGCTTCGAACCAGCGTCGACAACTCGCCGCGTTTTTTCGCGGCATCGACCATAGCCTCATGGCTGCCGTAATGTTTTTCTACTATCGTGGTTGCTTTGTCGGCCATCTCATCCAGCGTGCCCCAGTTTTTGTATTCGATGGCGATGGCAACATCCCAGTCATCGGGATGCTCGGCAACCGGATTGGTATAAAACTTATAGTCGACAATCCAGCCCTGCTTCTTGAATTCGTCGTAGAGCGGCTTGAAATTGTGGCTGATGTCGTTCCAGTATTGGTCACCCATGCCGGTCTTAATGTGTACGTAGTTGACACGCCAAACCGGACCAACGTTGTAATGTGTGCTCTGTGCGAATAGTGATGCGCTCACTGCGAGAAGCATCGCAATCAAACACAGCCGTAAAACCTGCTTTCTCATGTCTCTCTCTCTCCTAGTGCCTATGATTAGGCCGCGCAATTTTGACGGAAAATGAGCTGGCGCCACGCACCGATCTGAAATCTGCGCCCGCGGTTCTTGCTGGATCTAAGAATGGTTCTTGCGACGGACGATGATGTCCCACGGCAAATGAAAAAACGCCGACTATTCAATCGTATTCTCTTCTCTTCGAAATCGCGCGCTACGCACCCGCGAGCTCTCGCGCTATCTGATGTTCTTCGCTACCCAAGCCTCAACCCGGGACAAAGCCTTGTTCAGATTGTCCAGCGAATTGGCCACGCTGAAGCGCAGATAGCCTTCGCCAAAGGCGCCGAATGCTGTGCCCGACAAGCAGGCCACGCCCGCTTCTTCGAGCAGGGCATCGGCCAGTTTCTTCGAGGGCCAGCCCGTCTTGGTGATGTTCGGGAACGTGTAGAACGCGCCCTTCGGCATGCGGCAAGAGAATCCCTTGATTTTGTTCAGGCCGGCGACAAACACGTCGCGCCGCCGCTTGAACTCGTTATTCATCTTGTCGACCGAGCTCTGGTCGCCACGGAGCGCTTCGATTCCGGCGATCTGCGTGAAGCTCGCCGTGCAGGAAATCGAGTTGGTATTGAGCCGTGAGAATTGCGCGGCCAGATCGGCGCGCATCACGCCGTAGCCCATGCGCCAGCCGGTCATGGCGTAGGTTTTCGAAAAGCCATCGAGCACGATCGTGCGCTCCTTGAAGCCGGGCACGCTCATGATGGAAACATCTTCGCCTTCAAAGATCAGGCGGCTGTAAATCTCATCCGACAACACCATGATGTTGCGGTCGCCAATGGCCTCGGCAACATCGTGAATGTCGCGCTTGGTCAGCACTCCGCCGGTCGGGTTGTGGGGCGAGTTCAGGATGATCAGCTTGGTGCGGCTGGAAATCAAGGAGGCCAGCTCGTTGACGTCGAGGGAAAAGTCGCGCTCCTCGCGCAGCGGAATCGGGACCGCACGGCCACCGAGGTAATTGATCATGGACTCATAGATGGGGAAGCCGGGGTTGGGGTAAATGACTTCATCCCCTTCATCCACCAAAGCTAGCATCGTGAAGAAAATGATTGGTTTGCCGCCTGGCACCACCACCACTTCGTCGCTTGAAACCGGGACGCCGCGCGTGCGGCTGACGTAGTCGGCTATGGTCTGGCGCAGGTCGGGGAGACCGGGGGCTGGCCCGTAGTGAGTCCATCCTTTATGAAGCGCGTCGACCGCCGCCTCAACTACGTTGGTCGGCGTGTCGAAATCGGGCTCGCCGATCTCGAGGTGCACGATCTCTTTGCCCTGCTTTTCAAGGGCGCGTGCGCGGTTCAGAACTTCGAAGGCAGTTTCGGTGCCGAGCCGCGACATCCGGCTGGCTAGACGCAGTTCAAGTTGAGTAGTGGGCATAACGGCGGATGGCATTATAGCGCCTCGGAGGCTGACTTGGCCTTTCACTTGATTGTCACGCTAGTGACGTGGATGGGTCAATTGCAGGGGTCACGGGAAGGTGTGATGGATAACAGGTCAGAGGTGCAAGGTCAGATTGCAGAGGTAAAAACCAAAGGCTTACGCAAAGTGGAAACCTGAAGATTTTCACCTCTTCAATCTGACCTCTTACCTCTGACCTCGCGCTTATTCCGAGATCGTGCTCTCTTCGCTCTGCGCCCGCAGAACGCGGTCGACCGAGTACGGGGCGCGCTGCGCCGGTTCGTGGTAGTGGCGGACCTGCATTTCTCCCAACAGGCCGACGGCCAGCATGTTCAGGCCGGCCAGCAGCAGCACCATCGAGAACACCATCAGCGGGCCGTGCTGCGTCATCACGTCGGTGTGGTACACAAACTTGTCAAAGATCAGCCAGCCCGAGATCGAGCAGCCCCCCATAATGCTGAGCATTCCCAGCGTGCCGAAGAAGTGCAACGGGCGCGACAGATATCTGAGCAGGAAGCGGATGGTGATCAGGTCGAAGAAGACGCGGAACGTGCGCGAAATTCCGTAGTGCGAAACGCCGCGCTCGCGATTCACATTCTTGATGGGGACTTCGATAATCGATGCGCCATGCCACGAGGCGAGCGCGGGAATAAAGCGGTGCAGTTCTCCGTAGAGCGGAACCTGGTCGAGAATTTCGCGGCGATAGGCCTTAAACGTGGTGCCGAAATCGTGGATGTCGACGCCGCTCAGCTTGGCCATCAGCCAGTTGGCGCAACGCGACGGGATGCGGCGGAGCCAGAAGTTATCCACGCGATTCTTGCGCCAGCCGCTGACGATGTCATAGCCCTCGGCAATCTTTTCGAGGAACAGCGGAATATCGGCAGGATCGTGCTGCAGGTCGCCGTCCATGGCGATAATGTATTCCCCGCGGGCGTGGTCAAATCCGGCGGCGAGCCCGGCGGTCTGGCCAAAATTACGGCGCAATTTGACGACGGTGACGCGGCTGTCGACGGCCGCAATCTCGCGCAGCAAACCGAACGTGCCGTCAATCGAGCCATCGTCGACGAGCACCATCTCAAAGGGTTCGCCGCTGGCCTCCATTACGGACTTCAGCCGCGCGTACAGGTCGGTGACGTTCTCCTGCTCGTTGTGGAGAGGAACTACAATTGAATATTTGAACACGGTGTTTTCATTATAAGGCAACCGAGCGATGCGCCGGAGTAACTCGCGGGCATACCCGTACCAGCGGGCCAAACCTGAGGCCCATGGTCCTAGTGGCAAAGAGTCTCAACGAACCGAGCTGGTGGCGAGGCGTTTCGGCCCGGCTTCCAGAATGTGCTCGGGACGCTCCGCTACCATCAGCTTGAAGTTTTCGATGAAGCGGGCTGCCAATGCGTCGTACTTTCTGAAATACTCTTCCCGGCTCGGCCAGGTATTTGCCGGATCGAGAATCTGCGAAGGCACGCCCTCGCACGCTGTCGGCACATCGAAGCCAAACACCGGGTCTTTCTTGTACTCCACCTTAAGAAGCGAGCCGCTGAGCGCCGCATTGAGCAACGCGCGTGTGTGATGGATGCTGATGCGTTTGCCTACGCCAAACGGGCCGCCGGTCCAGCCGGTGTTGACCAGCCATACTTGCGCGCCGTGCTTCTGGATTTTCTTCTTGAGCAGCTCCGCGTAGGCCAGCGGATGGTGCACCATGAAGGGACCGCCGAAACAGGTGCTGAATGTGATCTCCGGCTCCACGCCCATGCCGATCTCGGTGCCGGCAATTTTGCTGGTGTAACCAGAGATGAAATGGTAGATCGCCTGGTCGGGATTCAGCCGGGAGATCGGGGGCATCACGCCCGAGGCATCGCAAGTTAGGAAAATGACATTCTTCGGATGGCCGGCGCGCTTCTCCGGCATGCAATTGTCAATGTAGGAGAGCGGATACGCAGCCCGGGTATTTTCGGTTACGGTGTAGTCGTTCAAATCCAGGTGGCGCGAAACGGGATCGTAGGTGACATTTTCTAGCACGGTGCCGAAGCGGCGCGTGCAGGCGTAAATCTGCGGTTCGGCTTCCGGCGAAAGCCGGATGACCTTGGCGTAGCAGCCATCCTCGAAATTGAAGACGCCGTTTTCGCTCCAGCCGTGCTCGTCGTCCCCGATGAGTCGCCGCTTGGGATCGGCGGATAACGTGGTCTTACCTGTTCCTGAAAGCCCGAAGAAAATCGCGACATCGTCTTTGTCGCCCACGTTGGCCGAGCAGTGCATGGAGAGCACACCCTGCAGCGGCAGGAGAAAGTTCAAGACCGTAAAAATGGTCTTCTTGATCTCGCCGGCGTAGCTGGTACCTCCGATAATGGCGAGGCGCTCGCGGAAGTTGATGATGATGAAAGTCTCGCTGCGCGTGCCGTCCACCATTGGAGACGCCTGGAACGATGGCGCGGCGATCACGGTGAATTCCGGGATGTGGTGTTGCAGCGCATCGTGATTCCGGATCTTAAGGAACATGGTGCGCGCGAACAGACTGTGCCAGGACTTCTGCGTGATGATGCGGACCGGAAGGCTATGCTCGGGGTCGGCTCCGGCGAAGCAGTCCTGCACAAAAACGTCGCGGCCTTGCAGATAGCCTTGCAGGCGCGTGAGCAATGCGCTGAAGCTCTCACCGGAAAATGGCCGGTTGTACTGGCCCCACCAGATTTTCTCTTCCGTGGAGTGGTCGCGCACCACGAACTTGTCGGCCGCTGCCCGGGCCGTGTGCTTGCCGGTATCGACAACCAGCGGACCCATGTGTGACAGGCTTCCCTCGGAGCGGAAAATGCTTTCTTCGTAGAGCGCGGGCGTGGGCAGATTCCAATAAATGCGCCGCAGATTCACCAGCCCGTGGTTCTGCAATCCGTAGCTCGAAGCAAGCCTTCCGGCCTCTTTCACGGCGGGAGATTGGACGTCGAGGTAGATATTCATTGCCAGTCCCTCACAAGCTTGCGGTCGCCGAGGTAGAGTTCGTTCGCCGAGTTCGGATCGAGCGCCCACTTGATGCGATCCAAACCCTCCGTGATGTCGCGGATCGTGCCACAGTAACTGAGCCGCAAGTGTCCTTCGAAGCCGAATTCCTTTCCCGGCACGGTAACCACCCGAACTTTTTCGAGCAGGAAATTCGCGAGCTTTTGTGAATCCTTCATGTAGGCGCTGAAATCGGGGAAACAGTAGAAGGTGCCGTCGGGCGGGTGAATTTTCACGCCGTCAAACGCCTTCAGGCGATCCATCATTACGTTGCGGTTATTTTCCAGCATGACGCGCAAACTCTCGATGGGCGCTTGCACGCCGTTGAGCGCGCCCACGGCGGCCCACTGCGCCGGCGCAGAGGGTCCGGACGTTTGCTGCGACTGGATGGTCGCCATCGCCTCCATTACATGCTTATTTGCGATGGCCCAGCCGATGCGGAAGCCCGTCATGGCATACATCTTCGAGACGCCATTGATGACCACCAGCTTCGACTCCTCGATCGGCTCCTGCGCGAATTCGTAGCAGATCGGAGCGCTCTTGCCGTCGAAAACGAGCCGGTTGTAAATGTCATCCATGATGAGGTAGATGCTCTTCTTCTCGCAGAACTCGACCATCTCCTGAATGAAATCCTTGGCGTACATGGCACCGGAGGGATTGTTGGGGCTGTTCAGAATGATGGCCTTGGTGTAGGAGCCAACCGCGTCCGCGATCTCTTTGACGGTTGGGAAGAATGTCCCATCCTCGGCTGTCACCGGCACCGGAACGCCACCGGCGAGCTTTACCATCTCGGGATAGCTCACCCAATAGGGCGCAGGAAAAATCACTTCCTCTTTGGGATCGAGAATGGCGTGGAGCAGCACCATCAGGGCCTGCTTTGCGCCACCCGAGGCAATCACATTATCCGCGTGGACGATTTTCTTGTAATGCTCCTCGGTGTAGCGGATGATGGCTTTTTTCAGCGCGGGAATTCCATCGGGCGGTGTATACCGGATCTCGCCCGTATTCAGCAACGCGACGCAGTTGATGACGGCATCAATCGGGGCCTTGGTCTTGGGTTCGCCGCCTCCCAAGTGGATGATCGGCTCTCCTTTTTCGCGAAGCTGAGCGGCGGTTTCGTTCAGCTTGAGAGTCGCCGACTCCTTAATGGTCCGGGCAAGCTGGCTAAGACTCATGGTGTTTACCTTTCCTCCCTGCGCATGTTCAAACCTAACGCTGCAACGATGACGGCGGCCGGGTTCTTTGCCTCCGCCCAGCCTCGAACAGAATCACCTGCGCCTAAGGCGAACCAATGATTTTCCTTGTACCAGCAAGTGCCCGTCTGTGATACCGGTCACGAAATCCAAAGATCCCGCCGGCCATTCGTGGACTGCCATGACGTGAGGTGCGTGCCGTTTACTTTGCCGGCAGGAGCCCTTCGGCGGGACATACGTCATCCCCTTATTGAGCTTGAGGTTCTGATCTGGCCGCGCAAGTCGGAGATGGCAAGTCTCGTCAATACGCTCCACCTCGCCCTTCTACTCTCTAAGACTCAAATGAGGGGTTGACCGGTTGACCTATCCGCGCAAGCAGCTTAAGATGCGCCATCGCCTGAGATTGTCGGGCAATCTCCCGCTAACGCGGACGATTTGCGTTGCGAATCTACACTATTAGGAACGCCGTTTATGGCGACTCGAAGATCCTCATTCGCTGTTCCCGTGACGGAATTTGCCGCGGCCTTGCTGTCCCGGTCGGAGGTGCCCCCGCGCGCCCAAATGACTGCGCAGCGGGTCGCGCAACTGCTGCCCGGCACGGCGGTTGTGGTCTACATGCTCGAGGACTTGGAAAATCCTGCATGGGCCCACAAGGCGATTTTAGGCGAGGTCGAGGTCGGTCGCTCGATTGAGTTTGGTTCCGGCACGCTTGGCAGGGTGGCAGAAAGTAAGACGCTCATGGTGTTCGAGGGTGGTGACCTCCAGCGAGAAGACTACCCACACCTAGATATCCGCCGGACAGTGACTGCTCTCGCCTATGTTCCCCTTTTCGCCGATGAGGTTCTATTCGGCGCCATTGAAGTAGTGAGCTACGAGCAGCCTTTTCCGCAGGCAATGCTGGAGGCGTTGCAGGAAGTAGCCGACCTCGCTTCGCCTGCACTCGCCGCTGCCCGGTCCTATGAAAGCGAACGTAATGCCAATCTGCAATCAATCAGTCGCGTGACACAGATGTATGACCTCGAAAAGGTCTTCAACTCAACTCTCGAGATGGAGGAGTTGCTCGGGATCATTGCGAAGAAATTCCAGGAGGTGATGGGCGTCCAGGGTATCAACCTGTGGATGATCAAGAACGACAGTCCCGAACTGGTGAGTAACGCGGGACTCGATCCAACCGTAGAGTTGGGAATGGTGCAGAGGCCGGGGGAAGGCATTGCAGGGGACATCTCCGACAACGGCGAGCCCGTGCTGATCGATGATCCTGAAGACGAGCGGCTGCGAAAGCGCAACGCCGGCCATGAAAACGCGGTATTTTCCATTGTTGCCGGTCCTCTCATGGAGCACGAGAGCCTGGTGGGTGTTGTCGAGGCCGTCAACCGCCTGGATGGTGAGCCATTCGACGAGGACGACCAGTTCCTTCTGACCAACATCTGCGAAACCGCCAGCAATGCTCTGCACAACTCGAGCCTGTTATTGGCCGAGCGCAAAGTCGAAATCCTGCAAACCCTGGTGCAGGTGAGCGGTGAGATCACCTCGACACTGAACCTGGATCGCGTCCTGCAAGCGGTCGTAAACCAAACCCAGGCCGTCATTGCCTTTGAACGGGCGGCGATCGCGCTCGAAGAGCGCGGCGCGCTGCAGTTGAAAGCAGTCTCGGGCATGACCCAGATCAACCACTCCGACCCAGCCGTTTCCGGTTTGCTGGAGATGCTGGAGTGGGCTTCCATTTCCAATGAAGAGACCTACGTCACCCAGCACCGCGATCAGATTGACGACCCTCGTCCGGAAACCCGGGCCAAATTTGCCGCTTATTTCTCATCTACGGGAATGCAGGCATTCTATGCTCTTCCACTCATCGACGATCAGGGGCGCCTGGGAGCGCTCTCTTTCGAGAGCGGCGATCCTGATTTCCTTTCCGTGGCTCACCTAGAAATGATCAAGGTGCTGGCGGGGCAGGCGACCGTTGCTTTGCGGAATGCCTCCCTCTACCGGGAAGTCCCATTTATAAATCTCCTCGAGCCGCTGCTGCAAAGGAAGAAGCGCTTCCTGGCCATGGAGAAGCGCCGGCGCTGGTTGATGATCGCGGGCACAATCGCGGCGCTACTCTTCCTTATTTTCTGTCCGTTGCCCATGCGTGTTTCTGGAGATGGCACTGTGGCTTCGGGGCGTACCGCACAGGTACAAGCGGGCGTCGATGGGGTGGTCAAGAATGTGTACATTCGCGAAGGCGACTACGTAAGACAGGGCGCGGTACTTGCCGAACTGGAAGACTGGAACTACCGGGCTGACTTGGCCGCCGCCGAGGCCAAGTACAGCGAAGCCATGGAAACCATGAATCGTGCTCTGGCACAGAATGATGGAACCCTGGCGGGGAACGAGCGGGTGAAGGTCGATTACTTTAAAGCGGAGCTGGCCCGCGCTCGCGAACGCATGGACCGCGTCACCATACGAGCTCCCTTTGATGGGGTCGTGACCACACCCCAAGTGCAAAACTCCGTGGGCCGTCGCCTGATGCATGGCGATACTCTTGCGGAAATCATGGAAACTTCGCACGTCACGGTTGACTTAGCTGTTCCCGAGGATGACGTCACACTCCTCCAGAGCGATGAGCGCGCCTCGATCAAACTCGAAAGCTTCCCGCTACGCACTTTTCGAGGTCGTGTCACCGTCGTCAGCCCAGAGAGCCAGGTGCAGTCCGACCAGCGCGTTTTTATTGCCCGCGTAAACGTGCCCAACGAGGACGGGGCGATCCGTCCCGGCATGCAGGGGCACGGCAAGGTGTCTGTAGGCTGGCGGCCCGCCGGCTATGTGCTGTTCCGCGGCGTTGCCATGTGGATCTGGGGGAAGTTGTGGTCGTGGTTTGGTTGGTAGTAAGAAATTGATTCCGGGGAGTCATTTATGAGGAGGTCTTCCGGCTTGGCGCTACTTGCAATATTTGCAGTAACTGTTGTGTTGACCGGATGCAGCTCCAGTCCCACAATCGCGGGGGCTGCGCCCGTCGCTTCAAAGGCTCCTGCTGAGCCTGCGAGTCCGCCTCCGACCGCACCCGCACCGACTGACTACATCGCCTCTGGACCGATCGTGGTGGAGAACCAAGTCGAACTGGCAGCCCAGCGCGACGGAGTGGTGGCCGAAGTTTTCGTCGAGACCGGCTCGCCGGTAAAGAAGGGCCAACTGCTTGCCAGGCTCGACGACCGCCAGCTTACGGCCGACCGAGATGCCGCCGCCGCCAAGGCTCGAAGCACGGAGGCCGATCTCAAGAACTGGGAGTCAGGCGCAAAAGTTGCGCAGGCGGAGCGCGACCGGTCCGAACAATTATGGAAAGCGAACATCATCGCCAAACAACAAGCGGAGAAAACGCAGTACCAATACGACGCATTCGAGTTCGAGGTCGAGCGCCAGCGTGAGGACATGAAATACGCGCAGGAGATGCTCAAATCACTGGAGTTCGAACTTGAAAAAACCAGAATCACGGCCCCATTTGATGGCGTCGTCGCGCGTCGCTACCTGCACGTGGGGCAGGAGGTGGCAAAGAATGATCGCCTGTTTTGGATATCGGCGGTCGCGCCCCTACGCGTGAAGTTTGCCCTCCCCGAAAACTATCTGGGCCGCGTTCGGAAGGGCACCGAACTTATCGTAGTAACGTCTGCGACGCCGGGCGAAGTTCACGGGGCCCGAGTCGTGCTGGTAAGTCCGGTCGTTGACCCCTCGAGCGGCACCATTGACGTCACAGCGGAACTACAGGGATCGTCTGCTGGCTTGCACCCGGGCATGACTGCCAATATCCGTCTGCGGAACCCAAAATGAATCTTGCCGAAGTCCTCAACGTCGCGCTTCCCGAGTTACCGGCACGGAGAGCCGCCAAGTCATACCCGCGATTTCGTCCCAATGTGATCGCGCGTGAGCAAGTTGAGGGCGGAGTCCCCACGATGGTCGCGATGGTTCCCGGCGGAAAACATATTCTGAGGTTTAATCCGCAGCAGTGGGAACTGTTGCAACTGTTCGACGGAGTCCGGTCCTACGCCGATATCTCCGATGTCTTCCAGCAGGAGACCGGTATGCAGCTTGGCGAAGACCAGGTGCGTGAGTTTGCCGAATCGCTTGAGGAAGCCGACTTGTGGCACAAGACAACCCTGGAAAAGAATGTCACGGGGACCGAGAAACTAGCGGAGCAGCGGCAACGCAGGAAGAAAAAGATAGACGTGTCTTTCATGAGTCTTTCCGCCTGGGACCCCGATGCTTACCTTACCCAGCTGCACCAGGCCGTAAGTTTCATTTACACCCCCTGGTTCGCCTCTCTGACGCTCGGAATGTTCGCCATCATGGTCCTCATTTTCGTGAGTGGCTGGAGCGAAATATGGCGCGACACGATGCAGTACTACACCTTCAGCAATAAGGGAGCAGCGGATCTGGCTGAATTCTGGCTCTTGTTCTGCGGGCTTGGGTTTTTCCATGAGTCCGCCCATGGGCTGACCTGCAAGCATTACGGCGGTGGAGTTCATCAAATGGGCTTCATGCTTATCTATTTGTCGCCTGCCTTCTGTGTCGATGTTAGCGAAGTGTACGTGTACGGTGGTAAGTGGCAGCGCGTGGTAACCATCCTTGCGGGAATCTGGGTCGAGCTCATGTTCTGCTCCGTGGCCAGTATCATCTGGTGGGGAACTCCCGCGGGCAACGCTGTACATGACTTCGCCTACAAGGTCATGATGATCACGGGTGTGGCGGTGGTTCTCATGAATTTGAACCCACTCATCAAGTTAGATGGTTATTATCTCTTTGGCGAGCTCGTCGGTGTACCAGCGATGAAGGAGAGCTCGACCGAGTATCTTTCGAGCTGGGTGAGGCGCAACCTGTTCCGGCTGCCAGTGGAAGTTGCGTACCTGCGCCCCCGGCAGCGTTGGTTGTTCGTGAGTTATGCCGTGATTTCCGGCTTGTACAGCTACGCTCTTCTGTATACAGTAGTGCGTTTCTCCTATAACGTCTTCTCTCGATTTAGCCCGCAGTGGGCATTCCTGCCCGCGCTCCTGCTTGCATTGCTGATCTTAAGAGCGCGACTGCGCTCCGCAGTGAGGTTTATGAAGGATTTGTATCTGGATAAACAACAGCGTTTTCGGGCGTGGTGGAACGCTCCGTACAAGGCTGTGGGTGCAGCTCTGGTTATTCTGGGGCTTTTCGTGCCAATATGGCGCGAAACCGTAAGTGGCCGGTTTGTTCTCGAACCAGAGCAGCGCGCAATAGTTCGCGCCGCCGTGCCCGGACAGGTCGCAGCGGTTCTGGCGGATGAAGGGATGCCGGTGGCAGCCGGAACCCTTCTGTTCCTTCTGCGCAGTGTGCGGCTCGAAGCGGAAGCCGATGACGCCCGGGCTAGTCTTCGCACCGCCGAAACCCAAACTCGCGAAGCAGAGCTGAATTACGCGAACCTCGGGAGCGCCCAAGCTGAACGTGCATCCCAAGCCGGACGTTACCGTTCTGTTTCCGAGCAGGTTGCGGCCCTCCAGGTCGCCAGTCCGATTTCGGGCGTGGTTGCGACTCCAAGACTTCAGGACCGGGTAGGCTCGTTCGTTCACGAAGGAGACGAACTGGCCGAGGTGCAGGATGCCAGCACCCTTAGGGCGCGAATCTTCATCCCTGACTTCGAGATCCAGCGATTAGGCGTCGGCGCCCCAGCCTCCTTGAAGCTGGAGTCGTTGTTTCAGCCCATTCGAGGGAACGTGATCTCCATTGCGCCCGCGTTCTCTGAACTCGCCCCCGGCCTGGTGCACGAGGAGAAATACAAGGGGATTGCTCCTCCCAGCTATTACGTGGCAACAGTTTTGATTGCCAATCCTGGCGGGATGATTCGGTCAGGAATGGTTGGAGATGCGAAGGTCGAGGTAAGGAGGCAAAGCGTCGTGGGATTCGTCTGGGAAGATGTCCGCGAATTTGCTCAGCGTAAACTTTGGTGAGTGCGTACATCCAAAAGCTAAAAAGGGATCACTGCCAGTGATCCCTCTTCATAAATCGACGAAGCTTTGGCTCCCACTCTGCCCAAGCAGCGACTTCGCCTAGCAAGCTAAAAACGCTATATCCGCTTGCCGAGCTCCACCTTCTTGCCGAGCTCCACCTTCTTGCCGAGTTCCACCTTCTTGCCGAGCTCCACCTTCTTGCCGAGCTCCACCTTCTTGCCGAGTTCCACCTTCTTGCCGAGCTCCACCTTCTTGCCGAGCTCCACCTTCTTGCCGAGCTCCACCTTCTTGCCGAGCTCCACCTTCTTGCCGAGCTCCACTTTCTTGCCGAGCTCCACTTTCTTGCCGAGCTCCACTTTCTTGCCGAGTGTCACTGCAGGGACGGCACTTGTCGTGACAACGTTCGTCGCGATGATGGCCTTTTTGGCCGCCGTCAGGTTACCGATCAAGGATTTCTTTTGAATCGACATTTTTTGTTTCTCCTCTTTGATTTTGTCCGTCGTGCTCGGCTTTGTAGACAGCAACTGCAATGCCAAATCGCGGCCAGCTGTTCTGGGGCCCGCTTAAACACATCTCCATGAGCCACTTAAGCCGTTTTTTGCGGCGGACAGTCCACGCCGGCCTCACAGCAGGCTTCTCCAATGTATTAAATATTAATCTATGACGCATTAGATTCTAATCCATGCCCCGATCCGGGGTGAAATTTTCGATCTTTCCCGATGCCGTATTTGCGGCAAAGATAGTGCATTTTCTGCTTATCGACTTGCAGCAGGCGGGCGGCTCCGATCTTGCTGCCCCCCGAGCGTTTGAGCGCGGCGGTCAGGTAGGCGACCTCAATTTTCGCGATTTCCACGTCAAAACTGACCCCCCCTTCGGGAATCAGCAGCGATTCCTGGCTAACCGCGCTGGCGTAGAGCAACCGCTGCGGCAGATGATGGACCTTGACCACCGGTCCGTCCACCATGAGCACCAAGCGTTGCACCAGGTTTTCCAGTTCGCGCACATTGCCGGGCCAGGCATCCTCCTCCAGAATCTGCATAACTTCCGGCTCCAAACGCTTCAAAGCAACCTTGTTAGCGTCACAGTAAAAGCGCAGGAAATGGTCCACCAGCAGAGGAACGTCGCCGGGCCGGTCGCGCAGCGCTGGCAGCACGATGGGGACAACATTGATGCGGTAATAGAGGTCTTCGCGGAAACGACCGGTTCGTACCAGTTCCTCCAGATCCTCGTGGGTAGCCGCGATGAGCCGGAAGTCGATCTTCCTGGCGCTCTGTCCCCCAATCCTGGTCACGGCCCGGTCTTCGAGAACGCGCAGCAACTTGGACTGCAACGCCAGACCCAAAGTCGCAATTTCATCAAGAAGCAGTGTGCCGGTGTGCGCCAGTTCGATATGACCGGCCCGCGCCGCCCGGGCGTCGGTAAAGGCTCCCTTTTCGTGTCCAAACAGCTCGGTTTCGATTAGATTTTCCGGCAGAGCCGCGCAATTGATACTGACAAAAGGCTTTTGCGCCCGCGGCCCCTGCGCGACAATCGCCCGGGCCACAAGTTCCTTGCCGGTTCCACTTTCCCCCCGGATCAGTACCGTGCTTGTGCTCTCGGCGACGCGGGTGATGGCATCGTACACGTTCCGCATGGACTCGCTGCCGCCGATCAGGTCGCAGAACGATTCTCGCTCGACTTGCTTGCTTTGGTGTTGTCGGCACTCGATCTCCAGTGCCCGCTTCTCCAGCGCCCGGTCCAGTACGCCGTGTACTTCTTCGAAGTTGATAGGCGCCACAAAATACTCATCGACGGTAGCGGCAACCGCCTGCAGACGCAGGTTTCGGCTATTCGACCGCGTCAGCCCCACCAGCACCAGGTCAGGTCCCAGGGCGCGCAGTTCGCTCAAAGCGGTGATCCCGTCCTGGCTGCGCTCCCCCACGGTATCGAGGTCGAGCAGTACGGCGTGGGGCGGCTGCTGGTTGATCAAGGCCGTCAGTTCATCCCAAGTCTGAAGCACGATCAGGTCATAAACGGCTGCCAAATAGGTTTCGGCTTCTGGACGCACCCGTTCATCGGTGGTGACGATGACCACAGCGAAGCGAGACGGTTCAATCCGGGGATTCGTTGCGCGCATCATTCCTCCTGAATGCGGCAGCGATTATGACAAATTTTCGACCATTTAGGATGAAATATTTATTTCAATCGCTACCAGGCATTTCCCAGCACCGTTGTCAAAATGAAGGCACGACTTGCAAAGACCTCAGCGTTTCCCGTAACTTTAGGACGCATTCCGGTTCGCCACTTTCAGGACAAGTGGCTGTCGCGAGATCCTGGCGGAGGGGCAGTTGGACATCAACGTCCGTAAACGTTCGGAAGTGCAGGTGGTGCAACTTCGGGGGCCACTCCGATTGGGCCCCGGAGTCGATGGCTTGCGCCAAACCTTGGAGGAGGCGCTCAACAACGGAGACACGCACATCGTCCTTAACCTCGCCGAAGTTTCCATGATTGATTCCAGCGGAATTGGTTTGCTGGTCCGATTTCTGGCTTCGACGAAGCAGCGTGGCGGAAACATCAAGCTGGTACAACCCAACAAATACGCGGTGCAGACTTTGCGTCTGGTCGGTGTTCTCAACCTCTTCGAGGTTTTCGACAGCGACGACGCCGCGGTAGAGTCTTTTGCTTGAATTGCCCGTCACTATCACCGGATTGGAAAGAAGAGATGAGCCGCCATGCTTCCTGAGTCGAACAGTGGCCCAGAAAATGACACGCTGTCTGAACTGCTCGACCGCAGCATAGCTGCCGATCCCGAGGCGGCCGCTGCTGTTGTGGACACCATATCTGAAACCTTGGCGCGGTTGGATGTCCCCGAACAGAAGCGATTTGAGGTCGCGTTGGCGGTCCAGGAGGCCTTGGCCAATGCCGTTGTGCACGGATGCGGGAATGACTCGTCAAAACAGGTTCGCTGCCAAATGAAGTCCGCTCCAAACGGGCGCATCGTAATTATCGTGACCGACCCCGGGCCGGGGTTCAGTCCGGATCAACTATCTGATCCACATGGGAGCGACAACCTGAATGCCGACCACGGACGCGGTGTTTACCTGATCCGCCAATTGATGGACGAAGTTCAATTCGCGCGTACTGGGAACGAAATCAGGATGTGGAAGTACTAATTAAGGATTCACTCCGGAGGCATTGCTCCCTGACTCCTCCTCACTGGACTTGCCATTCCAACAACTCGGGATGTGATCCGGTGATCGCCCAGCCCGAACTGCCAAGTCTCATCCAGTTCTACGGTTATGGAATCGAGTCCCCTCACAATCGTGTGCACGTCGTTTCACCTCAGACTTCAGAAGTCAAACCGCAATGCTAGCTGCGTGACACGGGCTCCGCCGGGGCCAGGCGCGAACGTTCCCAAGGACTTGCCGAACGTACCGACGTCGTTTAGGTCGGCATCCGGGAGCAGGAAATTCGGGTGGTTAAATAGATTGAAAAAGTTGCCGTGCAATGTAAGCTTCGAGTTCTCGGTTACGTTGAAGCTCTTCCCGAAACCGAAATCCGTGTTGAAGTAGCCCGGACCCGTCAGGGCATTCCGCTCCATCTGCCCGAGCGACTTTCCTTCACACCAAAGGCCCATGTTAACGCTCGTCGGGCAAGCGGGATCGGTGCTGTGGGGTCCGTTGAGCATTCCCCACGCCGGATTTGATCCGTCGTCCTGGTTGTCCCCGGTAAGATACCCAGCGGCTGGACTTACGTTGTGGTGGATGTCGCTGCTGAGGTTGCCCGGCCCGATATACACGGCCCGGTCGTTGAACTGACCGTCCCCATTGCTATCCACGCTACTGTTGGTGACGGAAAATGGAGTACCGGTCTGCAACGACACGATGCCTGAAACATTCCAGCCGCCCAGCCACCGGTTTCGCTTGGCAAAGGGCAGTTCATAAATAAAGCTGGCTACCGCCCGGTGCTTCACATCGAAATCTGCGGGACCGTAGTCGAAATGCGGGTTCATACTGTCAGTCGGGTAGTCGTTGCTGTTGTTCTTGGTGTAGAACGCATCACTGATCTCATCCATTGCCTTCGAAAAAGTGTAGTTGACATTGAACTGCAATCCATTGGTAAACCGCTTGCGCAACGTTGTCTGCCACGCGCTGTAATTGGAGTTGCAGCAGTTTGTGCGCAGGTTGATGGAGCTGTAGTTCGGATTGATCGGCGTGTTGTCCAGGTTGGCTGCGTACTCACCATCGAACAGGTTGGCGCCGATAATTCCGATCAGCTTGTGCCCAAAGGTGCCGACATAGTTGCTCTCCAGCACAAAGTCATTGCCCAGTTGGTACTCAAAGCCCAGATTCGCCTGTTCATAGTAGGGCGTGACGATGTTCTGATCCATAGCGCGAATCGAAGGTGTCAACCCTGCGCCCGCAAACGTTGATGTGCCAGTGAAGGGGTAGGCGTTCAGAGCGGCCGTCTGCGCGGGAGTGATTACGCTTCCGTTGCCATTAAACGGCCCCAGCAGGCCGAGGGCAAACGCCGGTGGGTTGAAGCGGATGTTCTCAAAAACGTTGTTGTACATCCGATCGTAGTTGATCCCGAAACCGCCGCGCACAACCATTCTTTCGTTGCCCCAAGTGTCCCAGGCAAAGCCAAGTCGCGGACCAAAATTGTGGAAGTCCTTGTTCCAGATGTCGTGATTCCTGTGTTGCACGGTGCCAGCCGCAAAGCCAGCGTAGTAGGCACTATTCACGGGGAAGAACGGATTAGTGCTAGCGGTCGCGATCGGCGTCACCGGTGTGCCGGTGTAGAAATTGGAGTCAAGGCCCGGCCGGAAGTTGTGTGGTGGCCCGAAATACTCCCAACGGACACCGAGGTTCAGAGTCAGGCGAGGGTGAATCCGCCAGTCATCCTGAATATAGAAGGCAAACTCATTGGCCCGATAGCCACGATAGTAAACGGGTAACTGGCCGGTCGCAGGATTGAGTGAAGCTTCAGCGTTGGCCAATGAACCATAGGTTGGCAAACCGTAGACCAGGTTGTCCGCAATCTCGCTGAACGTTTCATCTGTGAGCAAATCTTCGCTGCCCTGGGGTTCAAGCAACCCATACTTATAGGAATCGAAGCTGCTGCCATTGCGGGTGCGGCGGTATTCGGCGCCGCCCTTGAAGTTGTGCTTGCCCCAGGTCACAGAAAGATCGTCCTTGTACTGGAACTCGTTTTCCGTGAATAACTGGGGAAAGTTGTAGGCGTTGCCGAACCCGAAGTAAGGCGAATCCCAATAGGTGGTAATATCTGGCATTCCTAGTACGCTGGGATCGCCCGGAAGATTTCCCGTATGCCGCACGTATGCGGCCCGGGCCTGGTTCAGAATCGTTGAGCTGAAAATATGAGACCACGTTACGCCCAGATTCTGCGCGCGCACGTGTTCGTAGAGGGTCGGGCCCATCGTATTGTTACCGCCATAGGCCTTTACGCTGTCCGCGTTGTCGTACAAGTAGGCTGCGTTCAGTTGGTCCTTTTCCCCCAGCTTATGGTCAAACTTGCCGGTGTAACGCATCTGGTTGAGGGAAAATGGTTGCGGTACCGTGAGTGTTCCGTAGATGTTCACCGGGTAGGTGAGTACCGGAAAGCCCAAAATGCCCCCGGTATACAAGCTCTGTGCACCCATGGTCAGGTTCGTGCAATTGGATGTTCCGGGCGTGCACAGCGGGAGAGGCTCGGCGGCGTAAATCTTCTGCCAAACGGGGCCGGTCGTGGCGTCCTGTGCAAACGCTCCCGGGCATGGCGTGCCGTTTGGATTTTGTGATGTAGCCGTGAAAGTGCGGCAGAGGCCGGTGTCCGCTATCGATGTGTAGGCGCCGGTCCCCTCCATGAATTGTTCAAACGCCCCGCTCTGCACAAAATTCACGAGGTCGGGCGTAATCGTCGGCACGGTTAAGGGGCTGTTCTCGCGCTCGCGGTGAGCCTCTGCGGTGAAAAAGAAAAACGTCTTGTCTTTCACGACGGGACCGCCCACGGACCCGCCGAACTGGTTGCGCACCAGGTGATCCTGCTGGCCTGCGTTATTGGAGAACCAACTGTTGGCCGCCAGGGCCTGTACCCGGTTGTATTCAAAAAGTGAACCATGCCATTGGTTGGTCCCGCTTTTGAGCACGGTGTCGGTGACGAACCCTCCTGCCTTGCCATACTCCGCAGCCGGGATATGCTCGATCACGCGATATTCCTGGATAGCATCGGGGTCAATGGTAGTATTGGCACCGCCTGGGCCAACCGAGCGTCCAGCGCCGCCCAGAGACTGATCATTGTTGTCAAAGCCTTCCACTAGGAAGTTGCCCGAGCCGCTGCGCGCACCGTTCACTGCAGCGCCGCGATCTGCCCCCAGTTGAGCGATGCTTGCCGGTTCCGCCCCCGCCAGTAACCCGATAAACTCATTCTGGCTCCGTGTTTCCAGCGGCATGTCCTGCCAGACGTGACGATCAACCAAGCCCGACAAAGAGGACTCCGTCGTCTGCACCTGCTGAACGCCCGCTTCGACAGTTACGTTTTCGGTCCGCACTCCAATTTCCAGCCTGGCGTCGTGCGTAGTTACCGCGCCCACACTAATGATGACATTTTCAATCCTGTAGGTTTTGAACCCCTGGGCTTCGATCTCCAGCACATACGCTCCCACCACTTGCAACGCCCCGAAACGGTATGTTCCGGCCGATGTGGTTGTCACCCGGAACTCTTCGCCGGTCGCCCTGTTCGAGAGAGTGACTTCGCCACCCGTGATCACAGCTCCGCTCGGATCTGTCACGATTCCGGTCAGTTCACCCGTTCCTCCCTGTCCCCACACCGCGCCGCTAAACGACGCCAGCAAGACCAATGCAGTCAGGACGGGATTCCAAATGCTGCGGAATGCATATGCCATGAGATCCCCCATTGAGCAAACCCGAACTGAACCACCTTCGCCGCTCCCTCACGGACAGAAATTCCGAAAGGCGACCTGAAATAAGTCGCCAGTATCCAGAAAATAAATTGCATTGTACTCCGCTCATTAATTGGAAAAAAGCAGCGAGCCGTTGTGAACAGTTTCGTGGCCTTGACAGTTTGCTCCTTCTGGGCGCACTGTTGCGGACACGTTTGTGGGGAGGCTTTCCTAGCTAAACGGTATTTTCCTTATCTAGGCTCCTGGCTTTCGAACTTAACGAAAGGAGATCTGCCATGGCTGTTCCCGCTCCCGAATTGAAACTCGAAACCGAGAAAAAAAAATCAGAAACGATTGTCCGGGCGACAGGCCGAATTACGCTAGAAACATCCGCTGCACTGGATAGCAGTGTGCGCGATGTCATAGCGGAGGACAAGCGCGTCGTATTAGATCTGGCGAATGTGGACTACGTCGATAGCGCCGGTCTCGGGACACTTGTGGGTGTTCATCTGCATGCGAAAAGGACAAAGTGCCTTCTGGAGATTGCCAATCCAAAGCAGCGCATAAGGGATTTGTTTAATAGAAGCGGGTTGGCATCGGTGTTTGACAGGCGCTCTTTCGACGCGCTGTGGGAGGCGTGGTCAAGCGGTAGTAGGTGAGGATTTTTCCCGGACGCAGGACTTGTGCTTCAACGCCAGGACCGCAAAGTCGGGATTCTCGCTCAGTTGCCGCCAGTCTTCTTGGGTGGCCATGCGGATCAGCGGCCACAAAGCCAGAACGTTCTTGAGCGGTACAACATCATCGATGAAGCCGACCTTGCCGAAGCAGCCCGGAAGCTGGACGAGAAAAAGACCGATGCTCCCGAGTCTAGGCGTAACCGAAAACAGCACCAAAAATGAAGCAGCGGCCCGCCTGAATTTAACCGCTGCTGTTCTGCCTAACTAGTTTTCTTGTGAATGGGTTGGGTTATACTCTGTTCATCATGGCCCCGTAGCTCAGATGGATAGAGCAGCGGTTTCCTAAACCGTTGGTCGGCAGTTCGACTCTGCCCGGGGCCCCCACTCCATACTAGGCAAACGCTCTAGATAACGGCAGGGGACGCCCTAGCTCGCCAGTGCGTGACCCACTTCCCCGGCAGATTTCGCTTCTAAATGCAGCACGGAACACCGGCGACGGAGCCGATTTCTGCTAGTCTGCTCCGTTCTAATTTCTCGTTCCTGGAGGCGAATCATGTCCTATTCTTATATTGTTCTCGGTTCCGGGCGGCAGACGACGGCTTCCGCTTACGACCTCGGAAAATTTGGGGAGGCGGGCAAAATCACAATGGCCGACGCGGATTTCGCCCGCGCACAATTTGCTGCCGATTGCGTCAACCGTCTGCTCGGCCGCCCCGTGGCGCACGCTCTCGCCCTCGATGTCCGCAACGAATCCGCTGTCGGCGGCGCGCTCGCCGGCCACGATGTCGCGCTCAGCGGCGTTCCCTATTTTTTCAATCTTGCGCTGACAAAAATCGCGATCGCAGCCGGCGTTTCGTTTTGCGACCTCGGGGGCAACACCGACATTGTTCGCCAGCAGCACGCGCTTGACCCGGACGCCAAACGCGCCAGTGTACGCATCGTTCCGGACTGCGGCATGGGCCCGGGCATGGGCAATACGCTTGGCGTTTATGCCATGAGCCTGCTCGATCAACCGGAGCACGTTTATCTGTTCGACGGTGGCATCCCGCGCGATCCCAAGCCACCTTTCAACTACCTGCTCTCGTTTAGCGTGGAGGGGCTTACGAACGAGTATTTCGGCGGCATCACTTTGCTGCGAGATGGCGAGCTAACCCACGTGCCCTGCTTTACGGAACTGGAAATGATTGATGTCCCCCCGATTGGCAGGCTCGAAGCCTTCATTGTCGCCGGAGGAGTTTCAACAGCCCCATGGACTTTCCAAGGCAAGCTCAAAACCTACCAACTGAAGATTCTCCGCTATCCCGGAACGTTTGCTCAGCTCAAGGCTTTTAGCGACCTCGGCCTCTATGAGCTCGACCCGGTCGAGGTCGATGGCAAGCCAGTTATTCCCCGGCATGTTTTTCATGCGCTCTATGAGCCGAAGGTCTCCGCTCCGGTGATCGACGATATCTGCATCATTCGCGCTCACGCAGTAGGGCTCAAGAACGGCCGCAGGACCAACGCGGTTGTCGAGGTCATTGATTACTACGACTCGGCCACCGGATTCACTTCCATGCAGCGCACTACGGGATGGCATCTTTCGATCGTGGCATCACTAATGGCGCACGGCCAGACTCCGGTCGGGTCGGTGCCACTGGAACTTGCCGTTCCGGGAGACGCGTTCGTCCGCGAAGCTCGCCGCCGCGGGTTCAACATCACCGAGCACGTTTCGCCGGCCTGACAAATGCACCGCCGCCGACGAAATGGACGATCTCTAATTGGTCCCCATCCTTTAATCGCGTTTGGGGCCACGCGTCCCTCCGGACGATTTCGCGATTCAGTTCAACCGCCACCCGGTCCGGCTTCATCCCCAGCTGCTCGACCAGCGCGCTCAGAGTTTCTGCAGCTGAGACGCGGCGCTCGCCATTGATGGTCAGTTTCATCTGAAGGGGTTGTGCGTTACACCGATTGCTGCACGTCGTCTCCCGCAGTCGCTTGCGACGTGGCGTTCGCCGCGCGGACAAAGGAAGAAGGCTTGCTTCCCCGGCGCATCGCGACTATGCCTGTGCGCACCATTTCCAGAATGCCGTACGGGCGCAGGACCTCCAGGAGCCCGTCAATTTTGTCTTCGTCGCCGGTAATTTCCATGATGAGCGATTCCGGTGCAACATCTACGACGCGCGCGCGGAACACGCTTGCCAGTTCGAGCACGTGCGACCGCCCCCCGTGAGTCGCGGCCACTTTGATCATCGCCAGATCGCGGACGATGGCAGGCTCGGTTGTGATGTTTTCGACCAGCAGCACGTTGACCAGCTTATAAAGGTTGGCTTCGATGCGGCGCGCCTGATCGTGGTCCGCATCCACCGTGATGGTCATGCGCGAGACCTCTGGTTTTTCCGTGCGTCCCACGGTGAGTGAGTCAATGTTGAACGCGCGACGGCGGAACAGAGAGGCTACGCGGGTTAACACGCCCGGTTTATTTTCCACGTACACAACAAACGTATTCAGCATAATGTGTCCAACAAACTGGATTACTCGTCTTCCGCGGTCTCCACGATGGGACTCGGCCGCCGGATCATCTCGTGCAAGGCAGAGCCGGCCGCGACCATGGGATAGACCGTGTCTTCTTGTTCAACCTTGAAATCCAGCAACACGGGCCCATCGTGCTGGCGCGCCGCTTGCACGGCCGGTACAACCTGAGCGCGCTCGGTCACGGTTATATTCCTTATGCCATAAGCGTCCGCGATCTTCCCGAAATCCGGGTTCAGCAGCGGCGTGGCCTGGTAGTTGCGCTCGTAGAAGAACTCCTGCCACTGGCGCACCATGCCGAGAAAACCGTTGTTGATAATCGCGATGTTGATCTTCAGCTTCTCCTGCACCAGGGTTGCCAGTTCTGCCATCGTCATCTGGAAGCCGCCGTCGCCAACCACGACCCAGACTTCCGCCTCGGGCCGCGCAACCTTCGCGCCCATTGCGGCAGGCAGGGCAAATCCCATTGTTCCCAGTCCGCCTGAGGTGATCAGCGAGCGCGGAGTTTCGTGCTTGTAATACTGCGCCTCCCACATCTGGTGCTGGCCTACGTCAGTCACGACGATCACATCGCCGCCGCGGGTTTCGCGCCACAGGTCGTTGATGACATGAGCGGCATACAGGTGGCCGGTATCAGGCAGGTTCTGAATGTCGCGGACAGCCGAGTCGCCGCGTAATTGGTCGATAAAGTGTGCCCACTCGCTGCGATCGATGGCTTCGATCTTGGGCAACATCACACGCAGCACTGCGCGGAGATCCCCGACCAACGCCACGTCCACCTTCACGTTTTTATTGATTTCCGCGGGATCGATCTCCACGTGAATTTTCTTGGCATTGGTAGCATAGGTTTTCAGGTTGCCGGTGACGCGGTCGTCAAAACGCATGCCGAGTGCGATCAGCAGGTCCGCTTCCTGGATGGTGTGGTTCACCCAGGCCTCGCCGTGCATGCCCATCATGCCAAGGTTGAGCGGGTGAGAAGCGGGAAGCGCGCCCAAGCCAAGCAGCGTAAGCGCCACCGGGATATGGGCGCGCTCAGCCAACTCGCGAACTTCACTCATAGCGCCAGACTCAATCGCTCCGTGGCCCAGCAGAATCACCGGGCGCTTGGATTTGTGAATCAGTTCCAGGGCTTGCTCGTATTCTTTCGGCGCGGGTGACAGGTCGGGACGATAGCCGGGCAATTGCGGCTTGGCAGCCTCCCAGTCGAATTCGCAGGAGGACTGCTGCGCATCTTTGGTGATATCGACCAGAACGGGGCCCGGCCGGCCCGAACGAGCTACGTAGAAGGCTTCGCGCAAAGTGCGCGCCAGTTCGTCGACGTGCGTCACCAGGTAATTGTGCTTGGTAACGGGGAGCGTGATGCCGGTGATGTCGGTCTCCTGAAAAGCGTCGGAACCGATCACGCGGCTGCCCACCTGACCGGTGATACAAACGATAGGAGAAGAGTCCAGCATGGCGGTGGCAATGCCGGTCACCAAGTTGGTCGCGCCGGGGCCGGAGGTCGCAATTGCGACTCCAACCTCGCCGCCCGCGCGGGCATACCCATCCGCCATGTGGGTGGCTCCCTGCTCGTGGCGCACCAGCACGTGGTGAATCCGGCTGTGCTTCAGGGCGTCGTAAGCGGGCAGGATGGCACCGCCGGGATATCCGAAGACGTGTGTCACGCCCTCCCGTTCCAGGCACTCCCAGAGGATTTGTGCTCCTGTCTTCTTCATGCGATCGGAACTCCTTACTTCAAACTCTAGCTAGGTCTGCTGCCGCAGCTGGAACTTACGCGTCACGGTTCGGCCGCCGACACTTGCCTGCACCAGCACGGAAGCCTCCGGCAGCGACTTCTCATCCACCTGCACCCTCATCTCGGCTTTGCCCGCCGAGTCGGTGAGGATCTGTGCATAATAAGGTGCGGCGTCGGGACGGGCAAACCGGAATGTCAGCCGAGCACCCTGGACCGGTGCACCTCCCTCGTTAACCCTGAGGTGCATCATCAAGGTTCCACCGGAATGCACGGAATCGAAGTTCGTCCACTCCAGGTCGAGCTCTTTAACGGCCGCGAGCGTTTCGGGGGTCTCGCGTTTGTCGAGAACGGAATCGAGCCGCCCATCGCGGATCGCGTCCAGCACTTCGCGGTGCAGATCGCGCAGCATCTTCTCTTTCTTCTGATCGTCATTCTGGTCAGGAGCGCTCGGATCCGCATTGGGACCGCCGGCATTCTCGCCGCCTGCTGCCACCATCGTGGCAAAAGAGATGGCGCGCTTGCCGATGCAGCGGCCGCGAACGAAGACCTGCGTTTGCAGCAACTGCTCTCCCTCGCGCGCTTCGCTCTGCACGTGGTAAACGGTGTCCTCGTGGCGAATGTCCGTGTTAAAACCGAAAATCATGCAGTCCCGGCTTTCTGTGGCCTTCCCGCTGTCGCCCCTACAAAATAAAGACAGCGGTATGCGTGTAGTTGCTTGACACTCCCGGCAACCAAAACTAATCTAGGGAGTTTAAGATTGTGCTTGGCGCGCATTATATATAGCTCCTCCTATGCCCGACAATTACTTCGCTCGCTACCTGCCCCTGCTGATGCATTTCGGCATCGCGACGGCGCTTGCTGCAGCGATTGTGGTCCTTTCCTGGCTCATCGGGCAGCACAAGCCGGGCCGAAGCAAGATGTCTCCTTATGAATGCGGCGTGCCACCGGTCGGCGATGCCCGCGGACGCTTCTCGGTAAAGTTCTACCTGGTGGCGATGCTCTTCATTCTATTCGATGTGGAAGCAGTCTTTCTTTATCCCTGGGCCGTCATCCTGCGCGAACTGAAGATGTTTGGGTTCTGGGAGATGATTGTGTACATCGCCATCGTCCTCGTCGGCCTTTTTTACGTATGGAAAAAGGGTGTTCTCGACTGGGGCCTGAGCCATCCTAAACGGGGAGACATCTAGTGCCGCTCGCTCCCCCGATCACCGATATTGAGCTGCTGAAGTCGCATCCGGCGCTGGCCCGGTTGCTCAGCTCCATTGGCGCGGCGGTTCAAAACGCGAAGTTCGACCGCGACGAACTCACGATCTGGATTGATAAGTCTTCCATCCGCGAAGCATGCGCGATCCTGCGCGACGACGCCGACTGCCCGTTCAACTATCTTGCCGACCTTACTTGCGTGGATTGGTATCCATCGGAACCGCGCTTCGAGGTCGTCTACCATCTTCTTTCGATTCCGAAGAAAGAACGAGTGCGGTTGAAGGCGCGCCTCGATGGATCCAGCCCGGCAATTGAGTCGGTTACGTCGGTCTGGCCGTCGGCGAATCACTACGAACGCGAGGTGTTCGATCTGTTTGGAGTCCGCTTCACCGGACACCCCAACCTGAAACGCATCATGATGCCCGATGACTGGGAAGGCCATCCTCTGCGGAAGGACTACCCGGTGGAAGGGTACCGGTAAGTCATGTCGCCAACCTCCGCCAGTCTGGCTCAGTCCGATCAGGATCGCACCGTTGTCCTGAACATGGGACCACAGCACCCGTCTACCCACGGCGTGCTGCGGCTGGTTCTCGAGATTGATGGCGAGACCATCGTCCGCCTGCGGCCCGAAATTGGCTACCTGCATACCGGGATCGAAAAGACCTGCGAAGCCAAGTTCTATCAGCAGGTTGTTCCGCTGACCGACCGCATCGACTACCTCTGCCCCCTAACCAACAACCTGGCCTACTGCCTGGCCGTGGAAAAGTTGCTGGGGCTGGAGATCCCTCCCAAGGCGCAGTGGATGCGGGTTCTGATGAATGAGTTGACCCGCATAAATTCTCATCTTGTCTGGCTGGGAACGCACGCCATGGACTTGGGCGCGTTTACGGTCCTTTTATATTGCTTCCGCGAGCGCGAAGACGTTCTCCGCCTCTTTGAGATGGTCAGCGGCCAGCGCATGATGACCTCCTATTTCCGCATTGGCGGGCTGGCGCTGGAGCCGCCGTTGGGCTTCTTCGAGCACGTAAAAAAATTTGCTGACTCCTTCACCAGTAAAGTGGATGAATACGAAGGCTTGCTAACGGGAAATCCGATTTTTCTGATGCGCACCAAGGGCGTGGCTCGCTTGAGTGCCGAGGATGCCGTCGCTCTCGGTGCTTGTGGTCCCACGTTGCGCGGCAGCGGCGTCGATATCGACCTGCGGCGCGATGTTCCTTATACGGGCTACGAAAACTTCAAGTTTAAGGTTCCGGTTCAGACGGAAGGTGATGTATTTGCGCGATATATCTGCCGGGTACAGGAGCTGCGCGAATCCATCGGAATCGTGCAACAAGCGCTTGCGGGTATGCCCGAAGGTCCGGTCAAGGCCGATGCGCCAAAAGTGGTGCTGCCGGACCGCGAGAAGATGAAGACGCAGATGGAAGCCCTCATCTATCACTTCAAGATCATTACCGAGGGCTTCACGGTTCCGGCGGGCGAGGTTTATCAGGGCGTGGAATCGCCGCGCGGCGAAATGGGCTACTACGTGGTGAGCGACGGCACAGCCAAGCCGTATCGCGTGCACATGCGGGGCCCATCGTACGCGAACCTGCAGACGGTGGCCAAAATGTGCGAAGGCTGCTTGATCGCCGACGTGGTCGCCGCCGTCGGGAGCATCGACATTGTGCTGGGAGATATTGACCGGTGAAGTTTTCTGAAGAATTCGAAACCCGCTTCAGCGAGATGCTGACGCACTATCCGACCAAGCGCTCGGCGCTTGTCCCCACGCTTCTTTATGCGCAGGACGAGGTCGGTGCGCTGACGGACGAAGTCATCACCGAACTGGCGCAGCGGTTGGGCCTGACCGAACTCGAAGTGCGCAACGTGATCAGCTACTACTCGATGCTGACCACCAAGCCGCGTGGCAAGTACAACGTGCAAGTCTGCACGAATATCGCGTGCATGCTGCGCGGAGGCGAGGAAATACTCGACCACTGCAAGAAGAAACTCGGCATCGGCCACAAAGGCACCACTCCGGACGGTTTATTCTCACTCGAAGAAGTCGAGTGTATCGGCGCCTGTAGCTGGGCCGCGGCCGCGCAGGTGAATTACGATTTTCACGAGAACCTGACCCCGGAGAAAATGGACAAGATTCTCGACGAGTATAAGAAGAAGGGAACGCAGTAGGGATTTGGTAATTGGGTAATTTTGAAATTTGGTAATTTGAAAAGCAATCTGCGCGTCGTTCTCAACATGGACGCATTCGGTTTTCAAATTACCAAATTACCCGATTACAAAATTATAAAATGGCTTATTTGGTTTCCCATCCCGACGAAGTGCGCGTGATCTCGAAGCGCTTTGGCCAGGGCGCGACGAGCATCGACCGCTACCTCGAACTGGACGGCTACAAAGCCGTGCAGAAGGCGCTCGCCATGGAGCCGGACGCCATCATCAACGAGGTCAAGAACTCCGGCCTGCGCGGGCGCGGCGGTGCGGGATTCTCGGCGGGCATGAAATGGTCGTTCGTCCCCAAGCAGTCGGCCAAGCCCAAGTATGTGCTTTGCAACGGCGACGAAAGCGAGCCCGGAACCTGCAAAGACCGCCTCATCTTCGAACACGATCCGCACTCCGTAATTGAAGGCGTGATGATCGCGTCGCTCGCTGTGGGCGCGCATACCGGATTCATCTACATCCGCGGGGAGTATCGCTATCTGTCGGTCATCATGCAGAAGGCGATCAAGGATGCCTATGCCAAGGGCTTCCTCGGCAAGAATATTTTCGGCAGCGGCTACGATCTCGACATTCACTGGCACGGCGGCGCAGGAGCGTATGAGGTCGGCGAAGAATCGGCGCTGATGGAATCGCTCGAAGGCAAGCGCGGAGTGCCGCGCATCCGCCCGCCCTTCCCTGCCGTGGTCGGGCTTTGGGGTGGGCCGACGGTCATTAACAATGCGGAAACTCTGGCTGCGGTTCCTCACATTATGCTCGGCGGCGCCGATTGGTATGCCAAGCTGGGCACGCCTAAAAACGGCGGCACGCGCCTGTTCTGCCTCAGCGGACACCTCAACAAGCCGGGCGTTTACGAGCTGCCCATGGGGTACAACCTCAAGAAGATGATCTATGAGGTCGGCGGCGGCATACCCAACGGGCGCGAATTGAAGGCGGTTGTCCCGGGCGGATCTTCGACCCCAGTTCTGCTGCCGGAAGAAATTGACGTGGCCATGGATTTCGATTCCGTGGCCAAAGCCGGTTCGATGCTCGGCTCGGGCGGAGTCGTGGTGCTCGACAACACAACCTGCATCGTGAAGTTCGCACTGCGGACCATCAAGTTCTATCAGCACGAGAGCTGCGGGTGGTGCATTCCCTGCCGCGAAGGGACGGACTGGCTCAAGAAGACGTTGACGCGGTTCCATGCGGGCGCTGGTGTTAAGAAAGACATCGACAACATTTATTACCTCGCAGAAAACATGCTAGGGAGGACGTTCTGCCCGCTCGGAGACGCGGCGGCGATGCCGACGATGGCATTTGTGAAAAAGTTCAGAACAGAGTTTGAAGATCACTTGGAAGGCAAGCCGTGCCCGTTTGAGAAGGCTGAGACGATCGATAAGGTTGCAGTGCTGGCGTAGAGAATTTGTAATTGGCGATTTGTAATTTGTAATTGAACCAGAATGCCGACCGCGCGGCAGGTTCCCAATTACAAATTAGAAATTACAAATTACAAATGCCAGACGTAACTCTCACTGTCGACGGAAAGAAGCTCACGGCTCCGGCCGGGTCGCTCTTGATCGACGCCTGCAAGAACGCGGGCATCGAAGTGCCCTCCTTCTGTTATTACCCCGGCCTTTCGCTGCAGGGCGCATGCCGCATGTGCGTGGTGAAAATCGAGAAGATGCCCAAGCTCCAGACCGCCTGCACGACCGTGGTCACCGAGGGCATGATCGTCTCGACCGACAGCGACGAGGTTCGCCAGTCCCGCAAGGCGATGCTTGAGCTGCTGCTCGGCAATCATCCGCTCGATTGCCCGGTTTGCGATGCCGGCGGTGAATGCGAACTGCAGGACATGACGTTCGCCTACGGCGCCTCCGAATCCAAATTCGCCGAGGCCAAGAACCACAAGGAAGAGCAGCAATGGTCTCCGGTGGTTTACTTCGACCGCCCGCGCTGCATCCTTTGTTATCGCTGCGTGCGCGTGTGCGGCGAGGGCATGGATGTTTGGGCGCTGGGCGTGCAGAATCGCGGCGTCAGCTCGATCATCGCGCCGAATCAAAACGACCATCTCGAGTGCGAAGAGTGCGGCATGTGCATCGACATCTGTCCGGTCGGGGCACTCACTTCCGGCACGTACCGCTATAAGACCCGTCCCTGGGAGATGAACCACGTCGACACCGTCTGCACGCACTGCGGCGACGGCTGCAAGACCACACTCGGCGTGCGCCGATCCGAAACCGGCATGGAGATTGTGCGCGGCGACAATCGCGATAAGAGCGGGATCAACGGCGACTTTCTCTGTATGAAGGGCCGCTATGCCTTCGACTTTGCGCACAGCGAAGAACGGCTCACCCAGCCGCTGATCCGCAAGGATGGCAAGCTGACGCCGGCGTCGTGGGAAGAAGCAATTGAGCTGGTGGGCAAGCGCTTTGCCGGGATTCGCGACGGAGTTCAGGAAAACGCTGGCGGCGCGGCCATCGGCGTCATCGGTTCGACGCGCACCACCAACGAAGAGAACTACCTGCTCTCGAAGTTTGCGCGTGTGGTTCTGAAAACGAATAACGTCGATCATCACCGCACCGCTGACTTCCCTGCCCTGGCGGCGGCTTTGCATGGCAAGCCGGGCAAAACGGCTTCCATGCGCAACGTGTTGACCGCGCCCGCCATTCTTTTGATTGGCAACGATCCTACGAACCAGCATCCGCTGCTGGCGTGGCAGATTCGAACCAATGTGCGCCTGCGCCGCGCCAAGCTTTATGCCATCAACTCAGCTCCGATCAAGTTGCGGCGGCAGGCGGCGGCGTTTGGCCTGCTTCCCGCCGGTACGGAAGCAAAAGCCGTAGCATTCCTGGCGGGCGACGACTCGCAACTTGACTCGCTCGTCACCGACATGACGAATCGCGACGCGTGGACCGCCCTGCGGGATAAAGTTCGCGCCGAACAAAACCTGGTTATCGCCTTCGGTTCCGAGGTACGCGGAGCGGATATCGAGAAGCTGGTGGCTTTTGCTTCGCCGCTAGCGGGCGCAAAGCTGATCTGCCTGGCCGATTATGCCAACTCGCGCGGCGCGAGCGATATGGGTCTTTATCCCGATTTGCTCCCCGGCTACGAGCCAGTCTCAGGCGCTACCAGATTCCGGCAGGAGTGGGGCACTCTGCCGGCCGAAAAGGGCCTGAGCCTGCCGGAGATGGTTGAGGCTGGGAAAGCCGGCAAGCTCAAGGCGCTTTACGTGGTCGGGTCGAATCCGGTTGGCCGCCTCGGTATCGACCCGTTTACATTCTCGAAGAGCTTCGTTGTCGTTCAGGACATGTTCCTGACCGAGACGGCGAATATCGCCGACGTAGTTTTGCCCGCGGCCAATGCCTACGAAAAAACGGGCACATGTACTAACACCAGCGGCGATCTGCAACTTGTAAAGAAGGCCGGCGAGGTCAGCGGGCCGAAACCCGATTTCGAAATGATCGTCCGCATCGCCGATGCCATGGGCTTCGATGTGCGCGGGCTGGTTCCCTTCGGCGGCGGCACGCACGCCGACATGGGGCAAACGCGCGGCGCGCAGTCGGGAGAAGCCGACCGGCACGCGGTTTGGCTCGAAGCGCACAACCTCGAGCCGAAAATGACGCCGTTTGACCCGATGGCGATTCTCGATGAAATTCAGCGCGTGGTCGCGGGCTACGATGTTTCCCGCATCAACCTGTTGGCGGGCAACGACCAGCATCTAGAAATTGCTGCGAGCGGTGCCAGCGTTGCCCACGACCCGAAACAAATCGCTCCGGCAAACGATGATCTGTTCAGCTCCGGCACGCTGGGAAGGTATTCCAAAGCTCTGAATTCTGTTATGGAGAACAAATCCGCCGACCGGGAAGTTGCGGCGGACTAGAACACAGGCAAAAGCGCGGGCGAGGGCGCACGCGCCACACAAGAGAAAGACGGAAGATTCGTTGAGCATAGCGACGTTCCTCATCATCTCGATCATTAAGTCTGTCGCTGTAATCGGCGTGCTGCTGACTGCGGTCGCTTACAGCGTCTGGCTGGAGCGCAAGGTCTCGGCGCATATCCAGAACCGCTGGGGCCCCACGCGGGTAGGTTGGTTCGGCCTGCTGCAGCCGCTGGCCGACGGCGCAAAATTTATTTTCAAAGAGGACCTGACCCAGCCGCACGTCTACAAGCCGCTTTACATTGCGGCCCCGATGATCGCGATGACCTTCGCCATCACGTCGATCTCGGTAGTGCCCTTCGGCAACTCCATCTACATTCCGGAAACCCATGTCGGTCATTTCTTCACGATCCCGGAGATCGACACGCCGCTCGAGATTACGGATCTCAATATCGGCCTGCTGCTGATTCTCGGCGTCACATCGATGGGAGTCTATGGAGTTGCGCTGGCGGGCTGGGCTTCGAATAACAAGTATTCGCTGCTCGGCGGCCTGCGGGCGAGCGCGCAGATGATCAGCTATGAAGTTTCGCTGGGGCTGTCGCTGATCCCCGTATTGATCAAATCCGGGAGCCTCAGTCTGCGCGCGATTGTCGAATCGCAGGCGCATCTGCACTGGAACTTTTTTTATTTTCCGTTTGGAACGGTGGCCTTTTTCACGTACTTGATTTCCGCTTACGCGGAAACCAACCGCACACCGTTCGATCTGCCGGAAGCGGAATCCGAATTGGTTGCCGGCTACCACACGGAATACAGCGCCATGAAGTTCGCCATGTTCTTCATGGCCGAGTACGCGAACATGGTCACGGTGGCATGTCTCGCCACGCTTCTGTTTTTCGGCGGATGGCTCGGCCCGGTTTTCGGCCCGCCCATCCTGGCGATGGTGCTGCCCATTATCTGGTTTTGTCTGAAGGTTTTCTTTTTCATGTTTCTGTACGTCTGGGTACGCTGGACCCTCCCCCGCTTCCGCTATGACCAGCTCATGGCGTTTGGCTGGAAGGTTCTGCTGCCAGTAGCGGTTGCGAATATTGTGCTCACATCGCTGTACGTGGCGATGACGTCGTAAGAACAGCTGCTAGCCACTAGCTTCTAGCTAGTAGCCAGCAGCTAGTAGCTCGGTTCAATATGCTGCATTTAATCTTATTTCTCTTTTTCGGCGTGATTTGCGTGGCGGGAGCGATCAACCTGCTGGCGCAGAGCCATCCCATCAACAGCGCACTCTCGCTGATCGTGGTGATGGCGTCGCTGGCCGGTGAATATCTGCTGCTCGGCGCCGAGTTCCTGGCAGCCGTGCAGGTCATCGTCTACGCCGGTGCCATCATGGTGCTGTTTGTAATCACCATCATGCTGCTCAACGCCGGCGCAGAAGAGCGCACCAGAGGCAGCCGCGTTGCCATTCTGCTCGGCGTTCCCGGCGTTATGATCGGCGCCGTCCTCATCGCCTGGACTCTGCTGTTTCGGTCAAACACGACCTCGGTCTCAATTGGCGCCTTACCCGGCGGCCCGCAGGCGATTGCGCGGCTGCTGTTCCACCAGTTCCTGCTGCCCTTTGAAATCACTTCCGTCCTGATTTTGATTGCCATCATGGGCGCGGTAGTTCTGGCGAGCCGGCCGGACGCTGTGGCGAAGCCGCATCACACCGACACCCCGAAAGCAATGCCCGAACTCGTCGGCGCAGGAAAGGAGCGCTGATGGTACCTATTTCCTATTATCTGGTGCTTAGCGGAATCCTGTTCGTGTGCGGTGTGCTCGGTTTCCTTATCAAACGCAATATCATCACGATCTTCATGTCGATCGAGCTCATGCTCAATGGCGTGAATCTTTCGTTCGTGGCGTTTGCGGCCCAATGGCACGCGCTCAGCGGACAGGTCTTCGTATTCTTTGTGATGGTTGTGGCCGCGGCTGAAGCGGCTGTGGGCCTCGCCATCATCATCGCCGTGTATCGCACCCGTGAGACTTTGAACGTAGACCAGGTGAACCTGCTCAAGCTATGACGCCGAACCCGTATCTCTGGCTCATTCCGATCCTTCCGCTCGCCGGGGCGGCTATCAACGGCTTCTTGGGACGCCAGTCGTCCAAGAAGGCGATTTCGGCGATTGCGCTCACGTTCTGTGGCGGAGCGTTTCTGCTGGCGTTGTGGATCGCGATTGGATTTTCCTCCGCCTCTGCTCCTTATTATTTCGACCTCGCCCACTGGCTGCGCTCCGGCGACTTCCGCGCGGACTTCAGCTTCTACCTCGATCAGCTTTCGCTGGTCATGATGCTGGTCGTCACCGGCGTCGGCTTCCTCATCCACATCTACTCTGTCGGCTACATGTGGGACGACGACGGGTACTACCGTTTCATGGCGTACCTGAACCTGTTCATGTTCTTCATGCTGACGCTCGTGCTGGCCAAAAACTACCTGATGATGTTCATCGGCTGGGAAGGCGTTGGCCTCGCGTCTTATCTGCTGATCGGGTTCTGGTTCACCAAGGATTCTGCAGCCGCCGCCGGCAAGAAGGCATTCATCGTTAACCGCATCGGCGACTTCGGATTTCTGATCGCGCTATTCCTGATGATCCAGCATTTCGGAACACTGGATTTCCCTAAGCTGTTTGAGAAGATTCAGACGTACTCCCCAGAGACTGCGGGCGTTGGATTCTTGACCGCCATCGGCTTGCTTCTCATGGTCGGCGCCTGCGGCAAGTCCGCCCAGATTCCCCTTTACGTCTGGCTGCCGGACGCGATGGAGGGCCCCACTCCGGTCTCGGCCCTGATCCACGCGGCTACCATGGTGACCGCAGGCGTATACATGGTCGCGCGCTCGCACGTGATTTTCGAACGCGCACCAACGGCGCTCACCGTCGTCGCCATCATCGGCACGCTCACTGCGCTGTTCGCAGCAACCATTGGCATCGCGCAAACTGACATTAAGAAGGTCCTCGCCTACTCCACCGTCTCGCAACTCGGCTACATGTTTATGGCCTGCGGTGTCGGTGCCTTCTCGGCCGGCATTTTCCACCTGATGACACACGCCTTCTTCAAAGGCCTGCTCTTCCTCGCGGCTGGTTCTGTCATTCACGGCATCGGTGGCGAGCAGGATATGCGCAAGATGGGCGGCCTCCGCCTTTACATGCCCTGGACTTTCTCCGTGATGGGCATCGCCACGCTGGCCATTGCGGGCATTCCGCCGCTCGCCGGCTTCTGGTCGAAAGACGAAATCCTCGCCCAGGCATTCAACACAAGCTGGGTTTATTGGCTGATCGGTGTCGTGACGGCTTTCATCACGTCGTTCTATATGTTCCGTTTGATGTATATGACTTTCGGCGGCGACTATCGGGGTGCGCCCGCACATGACGCGCACGCCCACGACAGCCACGGTCATGGACCTGGTCATGGCGAGCCGCATGAGAGCCCGTGGGTTATGCTCGGGCCACTCGTCGTTCTCGCCATCTTGTCTCTATTTGGAGGCTTCGTCGGCTGGGGAAATCACTTCGAACATTTTCTTGATCCCGTCTTCAAAGCGGCTGCGGAACCCGGAATGCAAGAGCCAGCCCGCGAGGCCGGAGGAAAAGCTCTCGAGTACATACTGATGGGCATTTCAGTCAGCGTGGCGGCGCTGGGCTGGCTGCTGGCTCACCTGCTCTACAGCAGCCGCCCTCAACTGCCGGGGCGCATTGCCGAGAGCCTTGGCGGCCTGTACAAGGCGGTCGCCAACAAATACTACGTAGACGAACTCTACGCGTTGCTGTTCGTAAAACCGTTGGTCGATGGCTCGACGACGATTCTGTGGCATGGCGTAGATCAAGGAGTAATTGACGCCGCTGTCAACGATTCCGCCGACGCCGCGCGCCACGTTTCTGACGAGGTGCGCCACATGCAGTCGGGCAATCTGCGATCTTACGCCGGATGGGTTGCCGCCGGTGGAGCACTCGTGATCGCCTACATGGTCTGGATGGGGGTGCGCTGATGAATACCTCAGCTTTCGACCCAATCATTCTTTCGCTGGTCACCTTCATCCCCGCGATCGGCGGGGTGCTGATCCTGCTGATCCCGCGCCGCGATCGCGATATAAAGGTTTTCGCGCTCGTCATCACCTTGCTGGCTTTCGTGGTGTCGGTGCACTTGCCAGTGCACCTGCACCGCAATCAACCCGGCTTCCAGTTCGAGATCGACCAGCCCTGGATCACCAGCCCAAACATCCACTACCACATGGGCATTGACGGCATCTCCGTCTGGCTCATCGTGCTCACCACGTTCCTCACCCCCCTGTGCGTGCTGATTTCCTGGACCTCGATCCACGGACGCGTGAAGGAATTTTTCATCCTCTTGCTGTTGCTCGAAACGGCGCTGATCGGCGTCTTCACCGCACTCGATCTGTTCCTGTTCTACTTTTTCTGGGAAGCGACGCTGATCCCCATGGCGCTGCTGATTGGCATGTACGGCCACGGGCGCAAGGTTTACGCCGCCGTCAAGTATTTCCTGTTCACGATGATCGGCTCAATGTTCATGCTGGCGGCGATCATCTGGCTCTACGCCAAGACGGGCAGCTTCGACTTCGCTGTGATTCAAAGCGCCATTCGCAGCGGCAGCGTGCCCGGCTTCGCATCGGCTTCGCTGTGGCTTTTCCTCGGTTTCTTCATTGCGTTTGCGGTTAAGGTTCCGCTCTTCCCTCTTCATACCTGGCTGCCGGACGCCCACGTCGAGGCGCCAACCGCTGGCTCAGTTTTGCTCGCCGGCGTACTGCTGAAGATGGGTACGTATGGCTTGCTGCGGTTCAATCTTGGCTTGTTCCCAGATCAAGCTCACCACAATGCGCCTTGGATCATGGTTCTCGCTCTAATCGGCATCATCTACGGAGCGCTGGTTTCGCTGGTGCAGCCCAACATGAAGAAGCTGATCGCCTACTCCTCGGTCAGCCACTTGGGCTTTGTGGTTCTGGGAATCTTCAGCTTCACCACGGCGGGACTGAATGGCGCAATGTTCGTCATGCTCGCGCACGGCGTAGCTACCGGCGGACTGTTCATGCTGGCAGGCATTCTCTACGAGCGTCGCCACACCTATGAGATATCCGAATTTGGCGGCTTGGCGACACCCATGCCGCAATACGCGACGTTCTTCCTTGTCACCGTCCTCGCCTCCGTCGGCCTGCCTCTCATGAATGGCTTCATCGGTGAGTTTCTGGTTCTGAGCGGCGCATTCCAGGCTCGGCCGATCTACGGAATCCTGGCCGCAACCGGCGTGATCTGGAGCGCCGGTTACCTGCTCTGGATGTACCAGAGGGTTTTCTACGGCCAGGTGAAGCATGAGGTGAACAAGACCCTGCCCGACATCAATCTGCGCGAACAAACTGCCCTTGCTCCCATCGCTGTCGCAGCCTTAGTGATGGGAGTTGCGCCTCTTTTATGGCTGGGCGCGATTGATCCCGCCGTGCAGGCTGCGCTCGCCCCCATTGCACAACTGACGGCGAAGGTGGTGGGACAATGACGACCGCCATGATCCTTCACTACCTGCCCGCTTTGCAGTTGCCGATGACTATCGCGGCCCCTCCCGCTGAAGACTACCTCCGCATCCTGCCCGAGTTGGTGCTTTCCGTTTTCGGCATGATCGTAATGTTCGTCGACCCGCTGCTCGACGAGGACCGCAACCAGAAACCGCTGGGCGCAATCGCGCTGATCGGAACACTGGCTGCGCTTCTCTCCACTTTCGTAATGGCCGGGCACAATGGCCTTGCCTTCTCGGGCATGGTGCGCGTCGATAGCTTCAGCGTGTTCTTCCATGTGCTCGTGACCGCAATTGCCGCCGTCGTTGTCCTCAGTTCGTACGAATATATGGCGGTGCAGCGCATTCGGGCCGGCGAATACTACGGCCTCATCCTTTTCTGCACGGTCGGCATGTGCCTGATGTCGTCGGCGGTCGAACTGGTGCTCATTTTCATCGCCCTCGAGATTTCTTCCATCTCGACCTACGTTCTCGCCGGTTTCCGCCGCCGCGACGCCGCCAGCAGCGAATCGTCGCTGAAATATTTCTTGCTTGGGTCGTTCGCCACGGCGTTCTTCCTCTATGGCGTTGCTCTGATGTTCGGCGCCACCGGGTCCACCAACATTTCCGTCATTCGCGCCTCGCTCGGCTCCGGCAACCATGATCTCCTGCCCTATGTGGCCGCCGCCCTAATGTTCATCGGTCTCGGCTTCAAAGTCGCTGCCGCGCCCTTCCACATCTGGACTCCCGACGTTTACGAAGGCGCGCCCGCCCCCATCGTTGCGTTGATGTCTACAGGGCCCAAGGCTGCTGCCTTCGCGGTGCTGCTGCGCGTTCTAATCGAAACCAAAGCGCCGGGTTGGTTCTGGCTGATCTGGATTTCGGCAGCCCTTTCCATGACGCTTGGCAATTTAGGTGCCCTGGTCCAAAACAACGTCAAGCGCCTCCTTGCCTATTCCTCCATCGCCCACGCCGGCTATCTGCTGGTTGCGTTCGCGGCCGATCGCAACCTCGCCGTTTCTCCAGCCATGTTCTATGCCGCTTCCTATGCCGCCATGAACGTCGGCGCCTTCGCTGTCGTCAGCCATTTCGCGAACGCCGAAGAGAAATATGTGACGCTTGAGGACTACGCGGGGCTCGGAGCTAAATCGCCGTTTCTGGCCGCGACGTTCACCTTCTTCCTCATGTCCCTGATCGGCATCCCCATCACTGGCGGCTTTTTCGCCAAGTTCTACGTGTTGAATTCGGCCCTCAAATCGGGATTAGTCGGTCTGGCAATTATTCTTGTGCTCAACAGCGCAGTCGGGGCTTATTACTATTTGCGCATCATCGTCATGATGTACATGCGCGAACCCCGGGGCGAGGTTCCCGTCACCGCGCCGCCGCCGGCCGCGGTTCTCGCCATGACAATCTGCGTCCTGGCCACGCTTTATCTCGGTGTATTCCCCGGTCAAGTGCTCGATTTCACCGCTCAATCCGCGCATCAGCTCGTGGAAGTTACCGCTACGCCCGTTGCCTCCTTGCAAGGCCAGTAGGTTGCTTGTCCTTACAGACCCACCGCACCATTGTCCTTGTCCGCGCCGTTTTGCGTTCGTCTCGTTAGTGGAAATACTGTGATTCCGCCGTTTGACAATCGCTTGGGGAGGCGGCATTATACCTACAACGAATTTTCCTCGGGCGGTTTGTTCTAAAGATTCCGGAGGTGTTATGTTTCAGTTTTTCCGCGAACTCTGGTCCGACGAGCGGGGCCAGGACATCGCCGAATATGCCGTGATGCTGGCCGTAATCCTGGTGCTGGTGATTGGTACGGTGCGCCTGATCGGAAGTAACGCCAATAACGCATTCTCCCAGGTCGCCAGTTCTGTTGCACCGCAGTAGTTCTGCGAGTCCAAGGGTTTACCCGCTTCTCATGCCAGCATACTTTTCGATGATACGATTTAGCGCCTTTGGGTTTTTCAGCCGCTATTGCTTTTCCTTTGCGGCGGAGGTGCAGAACCGGAGCCAGTCGGAAACTTAGACAGCTCAAAAGTTCTACCGAAGCCGCGATCAAATCGCGGCTTTTTTGTTTTGCAGCCTCAGAAAGGATCTTCTTCCCATGATCGTCAACATGTCCGACAACGCGACCGAACAGCAGATCGACCACATCATCCAGCGCATCCGCGAAGCCGGCTTTCATCCTCATGTCACCCGCGGAACCGAGCGTACCATTGTCGCTGCGGTCGGCAGCGGCGGCCGCCGCCACGAAATCGAAGCGCTCTCGGTGGCGCCCGGCGTTGACAACGTGGTCGCCATCGCCCAGCCCTTCAAACTGGTCAGCCGTCAAACCCGGCCCGACGCGTCTGTCGTCGATGTAGGAGGAATCAAAATCGGCGGCCCCGCCGTCGTCGTGATTGCCGGTCCGTGTTCCGTTGAATCCCACGAGCAATTGCTCGAAACCGCCGAGGGAGTCAAGCGCGCGGGCGCAACCATGTTGCGCGGCGGCGCCTACAAACCCCGCACTTCGCCGTATGAGTTTCAAGGCTTGGGGGTGGAAGCGCTGAAGATTCTCCGCGAAGCCCGCGACCTCACCGGCTTGCCGGTCGTGACCGAGGTCATGAGCACCGAAGATGTCGACCTCATCTGCGAATACGCCGACATGCTCCAGGTGGGTGCACGCAACATGCAGAATTTCGCCTTGCTCCGCCGACTTGCGACGATCAAGAAGCCCATCTTACTCAAACGCGGACCCTCCGCCACCGTAAAGGAGTGGCTTCTGGCTGCCGAGTACCTGCTCTCGGGCGGCAACCACCAGGTCGCCCTTTGCGAGCGCGGGATCAAGACCTTCGAGACGGCCACTCGCAACACCCTGGATCTGGCCGCCGTCGCGCTCGCCAAGGAACTGTCCCACCTGCCCGTCATCGCCGATCCCTCGCACGGAACCGGCAAGCCGAGCTTGATTGGAATGGTTTCGCGCGCGGCGATCGCTGTCGGAGCCGACGGGCTCATTATTGAAGTGCACCGCTGTCCCGAGCGCGCGCTTTCTGACGGAGCCCAGTCTCTCGACATTCCGCAGTTCGCGCGCGTCATGCACTCGCTCGGTGACCCGTTACGGCCAGTGCTGGCTGTCGGCGAGCGACCGGCGTAGGCTTGGCATCCAATCATTCCGTTGGAATTCCAGAGCTGAGACCTTCCCCAGAACCCGCGATCAGATCGGAAAGTTCTTATCGAAAGGCGCCCAGAAATCCATCGGCTAACTGTGCGAAACCGGCTCGATACGGTATTGCGGGAAGCTGACGCGGCGCAGCGGGGAATGCAGAGTAACTTCGAGGACAAAATAAAACAGGGCCGCCGGTGCGCCTGAAAGTCCTACCAGGCCTGAGCCGACTGCCCTGTTCGAAGGCGGAAGACCACTTCGTTTCAAATCGACTGCCAATCTCTCGGTTTCGAGCACGTTGCGACGATTTCCGTGCACTGATGGGCCTGCCCATTCAATCCAAGTTGCCTTGCTCCTTACCGAATCCGGAGTTCGTCGTCGGGGCAATTCGGACGGCTGGGAGGACACAGCGGCATGGGGCCATCCGGGGACTTCGGGACCGATGCGTATGCGAATGTGCCGACCAGACCTACCAACAGCAGTAACGCCCTCAGTGAACGCTTCATTTGGATTTTCATTGCCTTGTCTCCTTTTGCCTGGGATTTACTAACCATGCCATTGTTTAAGCATGCTTTTGGCCAAACTCTTCCGGGCTTTGCAGGCTGGCATGGTAAAAACTGTAAGAAACTGAGCCTTCAGGAGATTGATTCTCTTCACGATTTTGCTTGTGACCAAGCTCATGCCGATCAGCACCTCAAAACCAAACAGACGTGTTAGGTGGACCTAACCGGAATGTTAGGAGCACGCCCAGCCTCTTTGCACTCAGCCTGTCATGCAGCTAGATTCCGGCGTGAGGCAGTGTTTTCCCGGAAAGCTGGGCGGGAAATGCAGAGAAGGTGGGAGGACAAGATAAAACAGGGCCGCCGGTTCGCTTAGTCCTACCAGGTGTGAGCCGACTGCCCCGTTCGAAGGTGGAAGAACACTTCGTTTGAAATCAACTGCCAATCTCTTGGTTTTGATCACCGCTGCCGCGTTTTTTGTTCCAAGCCGCTTTCTTATTCCGATGGGCCTGCCTGCCCATTCAATCCAAGTCGCCTTGCTCCTTACCGAATCCGGAGTTCGTCGTCGGGGCAATTCGGACGGCTGGGAGGACACAGCGGCATGGGGCCATCCGGGGACTTCGGGACCGATGCGTATGCGAATGTGCCGACCAGACCTACCAACAGCAGTAACGCCCTCAGTGAACGCTTCATTTGGATTTTCATTGCCTTGTCTCCTTCTGCCTGGGATTTGCTAACCATGCCATTGTTTAAGCAGGCCTTTAGCCAAACTCCAGGGTGTTTTGCGGGCTGGCTTGGAAAAGGCTGTACGAGATTGAACCATAAGAAGATAAGTCCTCTTTGCCGGTTTCTCCTGTGAGAACGCTCATGCCGATCAGCACTCGAAATCAAACACCCATGTTAGGTGACCTAACAAGAATGTGAGGTTGAGCACCTGCTGCCCTCTCGCTATACTCAGCTGTCATGCAGCTAGACCTTGGTACCCCGGATTTGCCGAAGCAAGAAGCCCGACTTGAAGCGCTCAGCGGCCCGCGCCAGGGCGAGAGCTTCCCGCTGACCGGCGAAGAGGTCTTCATCGGGCGTGAGCCCACCAACCAGATCGCTGTGCTTGATGCCACTGCCTCCCGCCGCCATTGTTCCATCCAGAAAGAAGCGCAGCAATTCCACCTGCGCGACCGGGAAAGCCGAAACAGCACGTTTGTGAACGGCGTGCCCGTGACCGACCACATCCTGCGCCATGGAGATCAGATCCGCGTAGGCCAGTCCCTATTTGTGTTTCGCGTTCTGGAAGATGCGGACGCAGCCGAGGAGGCGGTTCTGCAATATGACACCCCACCGGCCGGCGAAACGGTAATCCTGAAAAAGGAGGACACGCTCTACCTTCGCCCGCAGCGCGCGGCAACCCATCTGCCGCCCACGGAGCGCACGGTCAACGATCTGAATGTTTTGCTGAACTTCAGCCGTACCGTGAGCGCCGTGCGTGATTTGGCGACGCTTGAAAAGCAAGTGCTCGAGGCCATGCTGGAGGTCGCACCAGCGGACCGGGCTGTCATTTTTCTGATGGACCCAGGCTCTGACGAGCCCTCATTCGCAATGGGCTGGGAGCGGGGACGAGGGCCAACGCAGCAAGTAAAAGTGAGCCGGACCATCCTGAACCGCGTGATCAAGGAACAGGTGGCAGTGCTCAGCGGAGACGTACCAGGCGATGAGCAACTGCAAGGTTCGGACAGCCTGATGGTCGGCCGCATACGTTCCGTGCTCGCGGTTCCGCTCGAAGTGCAGGGCCGGTTGCTGGGTGCAATCTACATGGATGCGCTTGCCGCTGCAAAACGCTTCGACGCAAGCCTCTTGCAACTTGTGACCGCTCTAGGCAGCGTGACCGCGCTGGCGATCGACAACCTGCGCCAACTGGAATGGCTGACTACCGAGAACCAGCGGCTGCAGGAAGAGATCGGCATCCGGCACAGCATGATCGGCGGCAGCGATGCAATCCAGGCTGTGCAGAAATTCATTTCGCGCGTGGCGGATGGCGACTCCACCGTGCTGATTTGGGGTGAGAGCGGCACTGGAAAAGAACTCGTGGCCAGAGCGATTCACGAGAACAGTTCCCGAGCCGGCAAGCCGTTCGTCGCCATCAACTGCGCCGCCATCACCGAGACCCTGTTAGAAAGCGAACTTTTCGGCCACGAGAAGGGCTCTTTCACCGGAGCGCTTGCGCAGAAGCGCGGAAAACTGGAAGTTGCCGAGGGCGGAACGATTCTCCTCGACGAAATCGGCGAACTGGCCCTGCCGCTGCAGGCAAAACTGCTCCGTGTTCTGCAGGAGCGCGAGTTTGAACGCGTTGGCGGGACGCGCCCCATCAAGCTGGATGTGCGCGTATTGGCGGCCACGAATCGCGACCTGAAAAAAGAGTCGGAAAATAAAACTTTTCGCCAGGATCTCTACTACCGGCTGAACGTGGTATCCGTTCGCGTACCCGCCCTGCGCGAGCGCAAAAAGGACATTCCGCTGCTTGCCAGTTTCTTTGCCGCTCGCTGCGCCGAAAAGGTAAAGCGCCGCGTAGTCGGGATCTCCCCCGAGGCCGGCCGCTGCCTGACGTCCTATGACTGGCCCGGAAACGTCCGCGAACTGGAGAATGCTATCGAACGCGCGGTCGCATTGGGATCGACGGAACTGATCCTGCCGGAAGACCTGCCCGAGGCGATTCTCGAAGGAGCTTCTGTGGCGGGCGCTCCGGTGAATGCGCTACAGGATAACCTTCGCGACGCGAAAAAGGCGATGATCGAGCGCGCCATCGAGCAAGCCAACGGCGTTTACACAGACGCGGCCAAGATTCTCGGCATCCACCCCAATCATCTTTTCCGATTGGTGCGCACCCTCAACCTTCAGCCTAAGCGCAAGCGGGCCTGAAGGGTTCCTTCCGCGCCTAACGCAGCCCCGTAACCAGATACAGGTTCGCCAAGTCGTGCTGGAAGGCCGCCGCGCACACCTTTCCATCCGCCGAGAGTGCGACTGGCCCCAGAAATTCCGCGCCAAGCTCGGGAACCTGAAGCGACCGCCACTTCTCCTTGTGCCCAGTGGCAATATCCAGGCGCATAATCTCAGCTGTTGAGCCTTCAATTCTCCGCAGGAAAAGATACCGCTGGTCGGCGCTCCAACGCACAACAGCTTCGCCACCCTCAAGGTCAGTGATTTTTTTCGGGGATCCGCCGGCAAGAGGCATCATAAGAATCTTGCCCGGATCAGAGACGATATAGAAGCGTCCATCCGGCGAGATATTCGTTGCACGAACGCCTTCCGGAGTCAAAGCCTCGAGACTGTTGCTATCGAGCGAGAAGACCCACGCCCGGCTTGGCTTTCCGGGCGCGTTGCCGTTCACCAAGAGCCTCTTGCCGTCCGGAAACCACTCGGCAGTGTGGTAAGTCATCGGTTGCGAGTACAGAGTTCGCGGCTCGCCCGGTCCCGTAGGGAGCAGCATAAGTTGCGCCCCCGCGGTCTCTCGATGAATCGTCAGCACCCACTTCCCGTCCGGCGAGAGTGTGGAATGGTTGCCATAGCCGAGCAGGATCGCCGGCGACCCGTCAGTCTTGCGAAGATAGATGGCCGGGTTGCGCCCCTGCAATGCAGAGAGCTCCTCAAACAGCAGCAGCTTGCCATCGTCGGAAATCTGGCACAGCAACGAAGCGTCAAACCAGCTCAGATCGGTGGGCGCACCGCTGAGCGGGAGATAGGTAATTCCCAATCGCGAGTTGACCGAATTCATCAGGGCCTGGCCGTTGCGCGCCAGGTCCTGAAGAACGATAAAGCCAGCGGCCTGCGCCACCGCGCGCTGCGCGCCCGAAAGATCGACCGCGTAGAGCGTCGGGTCAGCTCCGGTCTGAACGGCCGAAAACCGAATCTCCTTGCCATCGGGAGCCCAATTTAACCCGCCGATACCACGGAAACCATGTGCGAGAATTTGCCTGGGGTGGTTGGGCCCGACCACGCTAACGGAGTAATCTTCCGCCTCCTTGTCGTAGTCAAAGAAGGCCACGAGTTTGCCATCGAAAGAGACGCGGGGCGAAAGCGGCGGGCGCGCGTCAGTTTCATACAGGACGTTGCCGATTGGAAACTCGACCCGCTGTTTACCGTTCAGCTCGCGCACAACGGCGAGCGATGTTCCATCCGGGCCCCAGTCGGCCCCGCTCACATTCTCCAGTATCTGGCGGGGAGCGCCTCCGCCCAGCGCAACTTGGGCCAAAGTTCCCGTGGATCCACCACCCAGCAGGATGGCCATTTCGCCCGCTGGGGAGATTGCCAGCACCCGGCCGCTCGGCAATCCGAGATTCCGCGCTTCGCGGTTCCCGGGCAAAGTCGAAAACAACGTTGAAGGCGCTCCGTCCCACTCCGCACTGAAGACAACTACACCGCCCGGGCCGAACTTCGCAGACGTTACATCTCCGCGGCGAAAAGTCAGGCGATGGAACGATGGTGGCGAAGCGGCAAACCACTTTTGCGAGATCCGGGTTCCGATCGGAATTGCCAATGCCAGTCCGGCCAGGAGGCCAAGAGCAAGCCAGCCGACCGTGGACCGCAAGGAGCGCTTACTCGCTTGCGGTTTGAATTCCGCGACCGCGCCCGAATCAAGCTGCTCAATCAGCTCTTCGAGCGCGACCTTAACATCCGCCATGCTCTGCCATCGTCGTGCGGGATCTTTTTTCAAGCACCGCTGGATGAGCCTGTCTAGTTCGGATGGAATCCCCGGAATGGACTGCGAAACCGGTTGCGGGTCACGCGTGAGGACAGAGGAGAGCGAAGACAGTTTCGACGTGCCGGGGAAGGCCTGCCGCCCCGTAATCATTTCATAAAGGACGGAACCAAACGAAAAAATGTCGGAGCGCGCGTCCAGCGACCGGCCTTCCGCCTGTTCTGGGGAGACGTAAGCAACCGTGCCGAGCACCATCCCTTCTTCCGTCGGTGGGCCGACCGCGCCGACCACGGTATCCGCATAGGCATCGGGCTCGGTGACCGTGTTCAGCTTGGCCAGCCCGAAGTCGAGAATCTTGACGGTCCCTTGCGGAGTGACCATCACATTCGACGGCTTCAGATCCCGGTGAATAATTCCGGCCGCATGTGCCGCCGAAAGCGCATCGGCAATCTGCGCGGCATACTTCAGGGCGTCGCGCAAGCGCAGTCCCTTGCCCCCGATCAGCTGGGCAAGAGTACTGCCCGGGACGAATTCCATCGCGATGAAGCTGGTGCTCTGGCCGTCCTGCTCGCAGCGGTCAATTTCGTAGATGGTGACGATGTTCGGATGATTCAGGGCGGATGCAGCTCGAGCTTCCTGAATAAGCCGCCGTTCCCTGTCAGCATTAGCAACCGCAGAGGAAGGCAAAACTTTAATCGCAACTTTGCGCCCAAGCCGCGGATCTGTGGCCCGGTAGACAATACCCATGCCACCCGAGCCGATCTTGGCTTCAATGCGGTACGAACCCAGCGTCTTTTCTTGCATCGGCGGCCTTTGGCCAACCCATTCTAATCCTATGTTGCCGTTGCGAGGCGCCGCATTTCTTCGCGATAGCTTTCCAGGCCCAACCGCCTCCCTACCACACCCGGCAAGCGTTCTCGGCAACCATGGGCTGTCCCGCCTTGCATCCAAAGGCCTGCTGGAAGGCAGCCGAATTCTGCACCGCGCCATTGACGCGCCAACGCCCCGGAGAATGCGGATCGGTCAGCACCCTCTTCCGCGCCTCCTGATCCGTTACGTTCTGGCACCAGATCTGCCCAAACGCAAGGAAAAACCGCTGCGGGGCAGTATATCCATCGATGGGTTTCACGGGCGTGTTGCCGAGGATGTGCATCAGAGCCATGTAGGCAAGCTTCAGCCCTCCGTTGTCGGCGGTATTTTCGCCCAGCGTCAATCTGCCATTCAGCTTGACCTCGCCCTTGTCGTCTTTTACGGAAACAAAACTCGAATATTCATTGGCCGTGCAATCGGCGCGATGCTCAAACTCCTTGCCGTCCTCCGGCGTCCACCAATCGCGGAGATTTCCCACCGGGTCAAACTTGCGGCCCTGGTCATCGAAGCCGTGCGTGAGTTCGTGCCCGATCACTACTCCGATGCCGCCAAAGTTCACCGCGTCATCCATGACCTTGCCGTAAAACGGCGGTTGCAGAATGCCGGCGGGAAAGTTGATGTCGTTCATCCACGGCCGGTAATAGGCGTTGACCGTCGGCGGCGTCATGCCCCAATCCTTGCGATCGGTCGGGCGTTCGATCTTGTTGTACTGACGGTGCGCCTCAAACGCGCGGGCGCGCCCAGCATTTCCGGCATAATCGTCCGCTTTGATCACCACACTGCTGTAGTCGCGCCACGTGTCCGGATAGCCAATATTGTTGACGATTGTGTCGAGTTTTTCGTAAGCCTTCTTCTTCGTCGTATCCGACATCCACTTCAATTCGCCAATGTCTTCGCGCATCGCACTCTCAATGCCCTGCACCATTTTCAATGTGCGCTCTTTGCCTTCCGCGCCGAAGGTGCGATCGACATAGAGTTTCCCCAAAGCCATGCCCAGAAGCGCGTCCGTCGACTTCGCGCAGCGCTTCCAGCGCGCTTCCATCTCCTGCTGCCCCGACATGTACTTGCCATTGAACAAGAAGTCCTCTTCCACGAAAGCCTTCGGCAAGGCAGGTGCAAACTCGTTGATCGTCTTCCACTTCAAGTAAACCTTCCATTGTTCGAGGGGCACGGCGTTGATCTGTTCGTTAACCTGCTTGAAGAAATCGGGATTGCCCACATTCAGAGACGTGAACTTGGGCGAGCCATTATCGGCAAAATAGAGGGTTAGATCGAAATTCCGCGCCAGGGCAGCGATCTCCTCGACCGTCATCTTGTGGTCGCGTGTCTTGGGATCGCGCCGCGCCGTGCGGTCCATGGAAGCCTGCGCCAGCCCCGTCTCCACGGCCAACACCGTCTTCGCCTCCTCCGCTGCCGCTTCTGGTGTATCCCCAGCCAATTCAAACATCTTTTGCACGTGCTCCACATACTTCTGCCGCGTCTCCACCGACTTCGCGTCGTCTTTTATGTAGTAGTCGCGATCCGGGAGCGTGATACCTCCCTGATCCAAAGTCGCTACCGTCTGTGACGAATCGTGCATGTCGGGCTGCGGATAGAACGCGAACAACGCCGAAAAGCCATTGCGGTGCATGTACGCCACGTGCCGTATCAAATCTTCTTTTGTTGCGATAGCGCTGATCTTGTCCAGTTCTGGCGTCAGCGGAGCAGTTCCCTTCTTCTCGATCACGCTCTCGTCCATGCAGGCGCCGTAGTAGGTACCCACCATCGTCTCGATCGCAGAATGTTTTCCCGGAGCTTGCGCATCCGCCAATATGTCGCGCAGGATATAAAGGTTATGTTCGGTAAGTTCGTCGAATCGTCCCCACCGCGACTTGTCGGGAGGAATGGGATTGTTTTTCATCCAACTCCCGCAGGCGTATTGATAGAAGTCCACGCACGGATCGACGGTTTTATCGATGGCGTTAACATCGAACGCCGGGATCTCATGAAGCGCGCCCGAAGTAGACTGGTTTGTTTGGGCCGAGCAGAATATCGCGGTTAGGATTACCGAAAAGACACAGAAAATACGAGTCGTCATACTTACCTCGAGTTGTGGATTGTAGCCCCGCAACCCCCAATTCGCGCGCACTCCATTTGCGCTGGGCAATGCGGCGCTGATTGGGTAGCGAGCGGAAATTCCCCAACCAGACACATTACTACAAACCGTCGCACCCGGAGAATTCGCGGCCAGCGTGTGACAGAGAGTCATTCCTCGCCCGGACAAACTGTTTCCAATTGCCCGCCATCGGCGGGCTAACATATGCTTGCACCGCAGGCCGAATGCCAGGCCTCACGTTCCCGAAGCTGCGTGTGTCATGCAGCGGGACCATTTTCTATCAGACAAGGACTCCTATGGATCAAACGAAGCACGATGTCGCAGCTGGACTCGGAACCAGGGCGGTTTGGGCCGGCGAACAGGGCGCACACTGGGCGGGCGCGACACAAGTCCCCGTCGCCTTCAGCGTTTCCTTCGGTTACAAGACGGTCGAAGAGTGGCTCGAAGTCGCGCTGGGCAAGAAGGCCGGCCACATCTACAGCCGCAATACCAATCCGACCGTGGCCGTGTTCGAAGACAAAGTTAGAGACCTGGAAGGAGCCGAGGCAGCCACCAGTTTTGCCAGCGGCATGGCAGCAATCAGCAACACGTTGTTTACTCTCCTCTCGCCCGGCGACCGCGTCGTCTCCATCAAAGATACCTACGGCGGCACAAACAAGCTTTTTATTGAATCCCTGCCCCGCTTCAAGATCGAAGTGGCCCTCTGTGACACGACGGACCAGAGAGCTATCGAGGCCGCCATCGCGCAAGGATGCAAACTTCTATACCTGGAGAGTCCGACGAATCCGACGATCAAGGTTGTTGATATCGCCCGACTCGCTGCGGCCGCCCACAGTCATGGCGCTCTCGTCGTAGTCGACAACACATTCGCCACGCCGATAAACCAACGCCCGCTACAGCTTGGAGCCGATCTAGTTGTGCACAGCGCAACCAAGTTTCTTGGTGGCCACGCCGACGCCCTGGGCGGCGTCGTTTGCGGACCCGGGGATCTCGTGAACCGCATTTATCATTTCCGGGAAATTAACGGCGCCTGCCTGGAGCCGATGTCCGCCTACCTTTTGTTACGTGGAATGAAGACTCTTCACCTGCGCGTGCGGCAGCAGAACGAAAGTGCCCTTCAGATTGCGCGCTTCCTCGAGTCGCACGCACGAGTCGCCAAGGTCTTCTACCCCGGACTGGCCGCGCACGAGAATCACGACATTGCCTGCCGGCAGATGTCCGGCTTTGGCGGCGTGCTCAGCTTTGCGCTCCACGGCGGCTTCGATGCGGTAAAGTCATTCCTGCCCCGATTGCGCTACGCGAATCTGGCGGCGAACCTGGGTGCGGTAGAAACCGTTGCTGGCCCTCCTGCGACGACCAGCCACGTCGAATCCACGCCTGAAGAGCGCGCGGCCAGCGGCATCCCTGAGGCTCTCATCCGCTACTCGGTCGGCATTGAAGACGTCGAGGACCTGATTGCCGACCTCCGGCAGGCGCTGGGATAGGTTACCCGCATGACGAACTCAAGCGATTAGTGGGCCGTGCAGGACTCAGGCCTGCGACCTCCTGCTTGTTACACAAATCGAACACTGCGCGACCTTGCGGCGCCCGCCAGGTCATGTCGGGCATGGCGAGAGGACAGATGCAGAATGAACGTAGGTAACCCAAGCCTGGCACCGAAGGGCCAGTGCCGTGGCCTCCTCATGTACTTAAGATTTCGTCATGAGTTGCCAAAACATCCAGGACATTCTCCTTGTCACTCTCGTCCGCTCTTATGAACAAGACCCGCGTCGATTCGTGACTTTGTCCAGGGCAATCCTCGATTCCTCTTCGGCTCGGGTGGCACTCGCGGAATTGAGGAATGGAGGGTTCTTGGAAGAACGGGTCCGAGGGGTGGTTCGACTCACCATTCGTGGCTACCAGAAATACCTAACCTCGCTTCCGTGTGCTTTGCCGGGGCCAAGTCCGTACGAGTTTCTAAAGTGCGCCCAGAGTCAGCATTTGTCCGCTGGGCACTAGGATTCGTACATCTTCCTTCGTAATCTGGCGCAAGGCGTACCGTCAGTACGATACTTCGGCATATGGACTCCCCCCAACCGCACGAGAAGCAGCGTGCCCTCCGTGTTCGACTTCCGGGCATGCCTCAAGCAACCATCCGATTTGAAGACGGGCAGCACCGATCAGCTAAACTCCAGACCGTTTCTATGACGGGAGGCTTGCTGCGAGTTCTCAAGCCCTTCAGTCCCGGAGCGATCGTAGAGGTGATGTTCTGGACCCACGCCGGGCCCGTACTCGGCATCGCCGAACTGCTCGGCCCATGTTCGGCCGTGCGGATAGGATTACAGCCTTTCCGGTTCATCGCCATGCCCGACGCCGATTTGCGGACACTGCGCATTGCAATTGCGTCATCGGAGGGCTGCATAGCGGGATTCCGCACAGGTGTGGCTGACGAAGCAAGGCCGGTGTGATGGCCGAGAGAGTATTGCACCCATCTCTTCAGTGGAGCACGGTATTCGGGGCGGCTCCCGAGTTGGAGCCACAGAAAACGCAAATTCGTTTCATGCGTCCGTTCTAAGTTTCTCTCCTATACTAGGCGGATGCGAATTATCTCTGTGGTGCTGTTGCTAATAGCGTCGTTATTCGCTGATTCGGTCGCGGGGTTGAGATGGACTAAGCCTACGGGATGGAAGACCGAAGCCGCGCGGCCGCTCCGAGCTGCGACCTACACGATCCAGCCAGCGGCGGGAGACACGGCGAGCGCCGAGTGCGTGGTTTATTTCTTCGGAACTGGACAGGGCGGCAGTGTGCAGGCAAATCTGGACCGATGGAAAGGACAGATGCTCGCTCCGGATGGGAAGCCCGCCGAAGCGAAGATCGGGAAGCGGACGATCCACGGAATGCCGGTGACGACCATCGATGCGTCGGGAGACTATACGGGAATGGGAGGGCCGATGGCGGCTTCGAAATCGGTGCAGTATAGTTACCGTCTGCTGGGCGCAATTGTCGAGGGACCGGATGGGAACGTGTTCATCAAATTTACGGGACCGGCGAAGACTATCGCAGCCAGCCAAGCCGAGTTCGAGCAATTCCTGAACTCGTTTGAAAAAGAGAATAGCTATGTGAAGTCTCAATCCTCCGCGTTCTTGAGCAACCGTCTACGAATGGCTCCCCAAAAAATGCGCGAAGCAAAGCTGTAGTTTTTCTTTTTCACCCGCAAGTCTTTGAGTTCAACATGGTGGTTGGTGGGCAGTGCAGGACTCGAACCTGCGACCTCCTGCTTGTAAGGCAGGCGCTCTAACCAGCTGAGCTAACCGCCCTTTCCGAAACAAATCAGGAAGGAAATGGGCGCTGCCGAAAGCTTTCGGCGACCTTTAGTGAGGATACTGGACGCTCCCTTGCCGGTCAAACTCTGCGGCACTGGAGCTAATTCTACGCATATTTAGATCCCTGGCAACTCGCCGAGCAGTTTCAAGGCCGCGGCTGATAAACTTCCCTGTACCCCAAACGTGCGCCAGTTAATCGTCAACGCGGATGATTTCGGCCTGACCTCGGGAGTAAACCGCGCCATTGCCGAGGCCCACCGCGACGGAATCGTATCGTCCGCCACTCTGATGGCGAACGGCGCCGCCTTCGCGGATGCCGTGCAGGCCGCCCGCGCCCTACCCAAACTCTCCGTCGGTTGCCACGTCGTGCTGGTAGACGGATCGCCGGTTGCGCCACCCGGTGGCCTGGACACGCTCGTCGCCATCCGCTCCGCTGAACCTGAAAAGTTCTATTCGAGTCTCTCCGCTTTTGCTGCCCGCGCTACGCTCGGAGGTTTCGATCGCGAGCAACTGCTCGAAGAGATTACTGCTCAGATCCGAAAGATTCAATCAGCCGGGATCGAAGTCACCCATCTCGATTCGCATAAGCACGCGCACATCTTTCCCGAGATTCTCGCTGCTATGCTGCGAGCCGCCAGGATTTGCGGCGTGCGCGCCATTCGCAGCCCATTTGTTCCCTTGAAAGCGATTATGGCGCAGCAATTCGCCGGCAAACGAACCCTGCTCAAGCGCTATGGCCAGGTCCGCATCTTGAATGTGTTCGCCCCGCATTTTCGCCGGCAAATGAAACGTTCTGGCCTCGTCGCGCCTGACGGCATTATCGGAGTCATCGAGACCGGCCTGCTCGATGCCGCCCTCCTCCGGCAGGCTCTCGCCAGCCTGCCCGATGGAACATGGGAACTGGTCTCTCACCCCGGGTATGCCGACCAGGACCTGCGAGCCGCCCACACCCGCCTGGTGGAATCGCGGGAACGGGAACGCGCTCTTCTGACTTCTCCTGAGTTGCAAGACTTTCTGAAACAGCAAAACATCCGCGTCATCGGCTTTCGCGAACTTGCCGAGCAAGCCGCATGAGCCTCGGTATCGGAAGTGTTGCGGCCTTCGGAATGGGGGCAGCGTCTACTAAGCCATACCGCAGACCCGCCGCCAGCGGTATCATCTCCAGAAGCAGTCCTGAGGCCGAACCATGATTGAGCATGCCGAACATCATGCCGAGCCCCGGCTAACCGTTGACCTGCCGGTACGCATCTGGGGAATGAATGCCGAAGGAAGAGCTTTCTCGCAGCACGCCCGGGCGCAGAACATCAGCACGGAGGGCGCATTGCTTTCCGGCGTTGAGTCCGAGCTCAAGGTCGGCGACGTAATCGGCGTGCAATGTGACGACAAGAAAGCTCGCTGCACCGTGATTTGGGCCATGAATACCGGCCTCGTCAAGAAGAACCAGGTCGGCGTCAAACTCCTTGCCGATCAGGAATGCCCGTGGAAGAACTACCTTCCGCTCGACGGCGCGACCCTGACGATTCCGGCCTCAAATCGGCGGCGCTACCACCGGCACAAAATCAGCTTGCCGATTGAGCTTCGCGACGAGCGGGTCAACGCGCCGACTCGCATCAATGCTACCGATGTGAGCGGCAATGGGTGTTATGTCGAGACCATGCTGCCGCTGCCTGTCGGCACGGTCTTGCGCATCGATTTTTGGCTCGACTCCGAACACCTGAATATCTCCGCGGTTGTGCGCACCTGCGACCCGGGTGTCGGCAACGGAATTGAGTTCACCGGCATGACGCCGGAGGGCAAGGCGCGTATGCAAGCTTATCTGGACGCGATTGATCCCCAGATGGGAGTTTCCGCTCCCAAGCCCGATTAGGCGGAAGCGTTTCTGGCAAATTCACTGATGCGGTATTACGTCTCCGCTTCCGCGTAGCGTGCCAACACAATCGCGCGAATCAATCCACCCATCGTGAATTCGCGCGCCTCGATCGCCAACGGCAGCTTCAACTCGCCCAGTGTCGCGGACGTGACCGGGCCAATCGATGCGAATTGAATATCCTTGAGTGACGCGGCCTTCATGGGCCCGAGAAGCTCGGCAAAATTCCGCACCGTCGATGAACTCGTAAACGTCACCACCTGCGGCCGGCGCTTCTTGTCTCTCATGAGCGCCCGCAACCGCACCCGCGATTTCACCGGCACGACGGTCTCGTACGCTTCCACCACGTCCACCTGCGCGCCCGCTGCGCGCAGCGAGTCGGGAATCACGTCGCGCGCAATCTTGGCCCGCACCAGCAGCACACGCTTGCCGTTCACCTGGTCCCGCAGCCCCTTTACGACGGACTCGGCCACATATTCCTCGGGCATCATTTTGACTTTCAACCCGTGCTTCACGATCGCTCGTTTCGTGGCGGGTCCGATGGCCGCAATCCGCAGATGGCTCAACTTCGCGCGCGTGATGCGGTGTTTGCGCAGACGCTCCCACATCGCTTCCACTCCGTTCGCGCTCGTAAGAATCAGCCAGTCATAGGTGGCGAGACTCTCCAACGCCTGATCCATCGAGGCAAATGATTTGGGCCTGCGGATCTCGATAAAAGGAATTTCAATCACGCTGGCGCCAAGCCCGCGCAAGCTCGAGGAAAGGCTGCCAGCCTGATGCCGCGCTCGTCCAACCAGAATGCGCGTTCCACGGAGCGGATAATTTTCGTTGGGTCTTCTCATTTTCAGTCCGAGCTTCTCGAATTGTTTCCAGTTGTATTTTGACGCCGCAAAGGGGCGATGTGGCCGATGTGATAAACCTCCGGGGGGACTCTGCCAAAAGCAAAGGGCAGCGGGCCCCAATAGGAAGAGTAAAAGCCGGCGTCCAGGCCCGAACTCATAGTCGTGGCAAGTTCGCCTTGCAGCAATTCCAGATTTTGTTGACCCACGAAGCGAAACTGGCTGGGTCGGATAAGTTCGGTATTGTTCTCGGGAATGATGATCAAGTCGCCGTCGCCAAACTTGGAATTCTCTTCGTCCTCGGGAGTAAACCCCTTGGCCTGCATGTAATATTGAAAGCCCCAATGCCCCGCGAAGTGCACCCTGCCACTTTCCGCCTGCGCGTTTTGATAAATCTGATCCGCCGCCTCTCGTTCCGAGTTTGCCCAGGCAGCATCCGCTGCCGTGATCCAAAAAGACAGCAACCCCGCAACCATCAATCCCGCGGCCACGGCTAACGCTGTACCTTGCGCTGTGAAGATCCTCGGGCGCCGCTCCAGCCGGCGAAATATCAAGATAGCCGCCGCCGGTATGAGCGGCAATACCGAGCGGGCATTCACGGTCCAGTTCAGAAACCCCGCAAAACTCCACGTCCCCACCACCCACAGCGACAACAGCCACGATTCAGCATCCTTTTTGTGCGTCCAGAGGTCCGCCATTGCCATGGCTAAGATTGCCACTCCGGAGAGAATGCAAAGGGTCAGCTGAAAAGAAATGAGCAGCCAATGCTCCATGATCGACTGCGCCGCCTTGTGCCCTCCCACGCGCGCCCCGTAATCAAGCCAGTTGAACGTCAGTGCCAAGGCAGCCACACCACTAAGGACGGCACCCGCAAAAATCTGCTTCCACCGCCAAAGCAGCGGAGTTAGCATCAGCACCGTCAGAGCGCACCCTCCCGCAAAACTTAGACTGACCAGGCCATGGACCAGCGTCGAGCCTTGCTGCAACTCTCGCTGCGCCCCGGCAAATTCCGCCGCGCCCGCAATCAGACCCCGGCCATACAGTCTCGCCGTCCAGAATTCATAGCCAACCAGACTCAGGACCGGAATCACAAGGTAACTCACCCACCATCCCAGCCGACGCAGCCGCACCACCGAGGAGACCACGAGCAGCGGAATCAGAGCGACGCCGAAGTACTTCGTCACCGCACTGGCCGCAATCAGAACACTTGCGGCAAGCAGATAAACCGGCTTCACCGGTTCGAGCCCTTCGATCCACAGAATCGCTGCCCAGATCCATAGCGCCACCATCATCGTGTCGCACATGACGCTTGTAGCCGAAACCAGCACACCCGGCGTCAGCAGTGCGGCCAACGCCGCAAGCAATGGAAAGCGCGTGCATCGTCGCGCCAGCCGATAAGTCCCAAGAACCACGGCGAGCGTGGGCAAGAGAAACGCCAGGTGAAGCGCTCGCTCCGACCATCCTGCAACGCGGCCGGCCAGGGCTGCGTAGTAGCACGCCAGAGGCGGGTTCATCGTCACATCCGACATACGCTCCAGCTTCTTGTTCCAGACCAGCTGAAATCCGTAAGGATCGAGCGGATGTTGCACGATCTGCTTCGCCGCGAAAAGAAAGAGTGTGTCGTCGACGTGAAACGCTTCCCCCATGAAAGGAAGCAGACTCAGAATCGTTGCCGCCGCCAGAAGTAGGTAGGAGTGAGCCGGAGACCAGTTCGACAAAAAAGGCACACTCGCCGGCAGCATCGTCCGCACGTCGAGGTCAGATTCTCCTGGCTGTCTATCTCCTTGTGCATCCACTTTTGCCTTCGCAAGATCGCGTGATGCAGGCTTAGACCTCTTCGCCAAACTTGTCCTCCAGCGAATAAAACGCAGGTTCTACTGAGTGGATGATCTTATCAACACGGCACGAGCCCCATTGCCAGGCTCGGAAACCGGAGACTTGACACATGGGACCTGAGCACCTGAGACCTGTTTTACGGCTGTTGCGGCAGGGCGAAGCCTTGCCCGTATACTTCTTCGAGAATCCGATCGCCGCCGCGCCGCAGAAGAGTTTCGCCAACCTCTTCACCCAGGCGCGCAGGGTCGTTGCCATCGCGAGTTTCGCGCAGAACTTTCGTGCCATCCGGATGCGCGACGAGCGCGTTCAGGTGAATGGCGTTACCCCGCATCTCCGCAAACGCGCCGATCGGAACCTGGCATCCGCCGCCGAGTTTGTTGAGCAGCGCCCGTTCACAGGTCGTCGTCACGCGCGCCGCCGCGTCATCAAGAAATGCCAGCAGTTTTCGTGTCGCCGCATCGCCGCGCCGGATCTCAATCCCCAGCGCCCCTTGCCCCGCGGCAGGAGTCATGATCTCGGCTGGGATCACCTGCCGCACCTGTTGCGTTTTGCCCAGCCGGTTCAATCCCGCAGCCGCCAGGATAATGGCGTCGTATTCGCCCGCTTCCAGTTTGCGCAGCCGCGTGTCCACATTTCCGCGCAGAGGGTGAATGTGAAGATCTGGCCGGATCGCTTTCAACTGAGCTTGCCGGCGCAGGCTGCTTGTTCCGACGTTTGCCTCGTGCGGAAGGCCGTCAATTCCCGCAAACTTGACCGAGCAGAAAACGTCGCGCGGATTCTCGCGGGTGGTGATGGCGGCAATCTCGAAATCCGAAGCAAGCTCGGTCGGCAGGTCTTTCAAGCTGTGCACGGCCAGGTCGACCCGATTTTCGACCAGGGCCTCTTCAATTTCCTTCGTAAACATGCCCTTGGTGCCGACCTTGGCCAATGCCACGTCGGTGATCTTGTCCCCGGTCGTCTTTATGATTTCCAGTTCGACCGTGTGTCCTTGGGCCTTCAGCAAATCGGAAATATGATGGGCTTGCCAGAGCGCAAGTTGTGAACCGCGGGAACCAATGCGCAAACGGGCCATCAGCTCTGCGCTCCAGGGCGCGCATTGACCTGGTTTGCCGCCGCTTTTTCGCCCGCTCCGCCGTCTGTCTTCTCTCGGCCTTGAGGATTCTGGTCTTGAAGATTGTGATCTCGGAGATTAAACAGCCGCCGCACAAGCTCGACGACGGTCGTCGACTCTGGATCGCGCGCCGCCGTTTTCAGCGTGCTGATGGGTGTATGCATGATCTTGTTAATAATGCCCCGCGTCAGCGCCTCGACCGCCATTTCCTGATCGGTAGTCATGGGGCCGAGACGGCCTCGCACGCGGTCAATCTCAGCCGTGCGTATCGTTTCCAGATGATCCTGCAGGCTGACGATGGTCGGCACCACATCGAGCGTCTGCAGGCGCGCGTGGAACTTCTCCACTTCGCCGTTGACGATGGCCTCAGCCTTTTCGGCTTCCTTCTTGCGATCGGAAACGTGCGAACTGACCGCCTGCTGCAGGTCGTCGATATCGTAAACGAAGATGCCATCCAGTTTGTTCATCTCCGGATCGACGTCGCGAGGCACGGCGATATCGATAAAGAACATCGGCTTGTTGCGTCGGCGCGCAAGAAACTTTTCGCCGTGCTCAGGCGTGAAGATGAAGTGCGGAGCGCCCGTGGAAGTGATCACGATGTCCGCGCGCTCGCAAGTGTCGTAAAGCCGGCTGAATTCGATCGCCTGCCCGTCGAACTTCTGCGCCAGCCGGATGGCGCGATCATAGGTACGGTTGGCGACAAAGATCGATGCTGCACCATGCGCCAGCAGATGACGCGCCGCCAGTTCGCTCATCTTCCCCGCTCCGACCAGGTAGACGCATTTGCCGTTCAGGCTGCCAAAGATCCTTTCCGCCAATTCGACCGCCACCGACGCAATTGAAACCGAGGACGACCCGACGGCCGTCTCATTCCGCACGCGCTTGGCCACCGCAAATGCCCGCGTCAGTAACTGATCCAGTTGCGCCCGCACCGCACCGACGGCACGCGCCGTCGCGTAAGCTTCCTTCACCTGCCCCAGAATCTGCGGCTCGCCCACCACCATCGAGTCCAGGCTCGACGCCACGCGAAATATGTGGCGCACCGCGTCGTCTTCCTTGAACTCGTAAAGATAATTTTCAAACTGGCTGGGATCGGCCTCAAAATAGTCCTGCAGAAAGTCCCGCAAATCGCCCGCGCCATTTTTCATGTTGGCGATGAATTCCACCCGGTTGCACGTGGAAACGATCATGCCCTCGGCGACCGCAGGGTGTTCCGCCAGCTTCTTGCAAGCGTCCGGCAGCCGCGACTCAGGAATCGCCAGCCGCTCCCGCACTTCGACCGGTGCCGTCTTGTGGTTCACGCCAATGAGCTGAAATCTCATGATGCGATAAACCTGTGCATGCCGCTAAAGTAGTTCGCAATCCAGGCCACAATCGCCGCCACAAACGCCACGCTGGCCAGCATGGCGGCCCGCCGCCCGCGCCATCCGGCATTCAGCCGCGTGTACACCATGAGCAGGTACACCGCCCACATCAAGACCGAAAGCAGAATCTTGGGATCGAGAAAATCAACCCGCCCATACGCGGACTCTGCCACCACCGACCCCGCGATCAGGCCCAGCGTCATAAACGGGAAACCCAGCATCAGCGAGCGGTAGCCGATATCGTCAATCACCTGTAGCGCCGGCAGGCGTGAAAACATCCCGCTCGCGCTTTTCGCCTTGAGCGCCCGCTCTTGAAGCAGATAGAGGATGCTGGCGCCAAAACTCAAAAACAGCGCCGCGTAACCCGTGAAGATCATCAGGATGTGCAGCGCCAACCATCCGCGCCGAACCGCAAGCGAGGCAAACACCAGCGGCTGCTGCCCCGTCGCAGCGACAAATGTCAGCAGAAAAACCAGCGGAAAAATCACGATGCCCGGCGTCGTCGTCTTATAAACCATGTAGGCGATCATGAACACGACCATGATCAGAAAAGCAAGCAGCGATTCCGAGTTGTGAACTGACGCCGAGGCGAACTGCCCGCTCGCAACTACCGCTTCGGTCAGCGAGACCAGGTGAAAGACCATGCCCAGATAAGCGGCATGCAGCGCAATCTTGCTCAGGATTTCCGTCGTCCGGGTCAGCGCCACCAGGGCATAGAGCAACCCTACCCCGTAAAAGACCAGCGCTACACGAAGCCAAATTAGCGTCATAACTCTTAGGTATTTGTCCAAACCGGCGGATACCGCCCCACCCCCGCCACAGCAATTATAGTTTGCCGGGCGCACCAGTCACGGGAGAACTGGCATTGTCACAGGTACGTGTGATCTACGTCACATCAAGCGTCACGCGACGCCCAATGAGGTCAGCGATTCTTCAAGAAAGGGTGCATCGATTTGCAACTGACGGCCTTCCGCTTGCATATCAGAAGCTTCGTCGAAAGCCCGAAACAAGCGCATCTTCACTGCGGCATATTGCTCGGACTCGCTGAGCGGGCGAAGGTGTGCTTCACCCCACTCCAGCACCACCGCATGCGCCACAAAAATCCTGACCGCATACGTCAGCTTCCGGTCCGAAGTGACATCAAAAACATATTCGGTTCCCTCCGGATCGTCCGTGGTGGCCCGCTTCCCGACAAAGTAATACTGATATGCAAATCCTTGCGAACTCGCGTACGTTTTCAGGCGCCGGACAGTCATAAGGACGAGTCAGAGGCTGCGGAATCTATATCTTCGCCTCGCGCAAACGTTTCACCGCCGTCTCCGATGTGACGGCAGAATAATACGTCTCCTTAAACGTGTAGGATCGCCCCTTCGCCTCGATGATCGGCAGAATCTCAATGTGCCAGTGATAGTCGTCGTCGAGCGTCTCCCAATATCCCAACGCTCCCGAAGGATGCTGGCTGTTCGGCGAAGTATGCAGCACCAGGTGAAACGCTTCCGTTACCGTGCGGATGCGTTGCAACGTGTGGCGCAACAAGGCGGCAAGATCGGTCATGTTTCCGACCCGCGAAGTCGCCGTGCGCTCATACGCGGCTTCGTGCGTGCGCGGCAGAATCCAGGTCTCGTACGGCACCCTCGGAGCATACGGGCAAAGCGCTGCATAGTCTCCGCGCATTTCCAGAATGCGCAGATTCTGGCGTTCCTCCTGCGACATGATGTCGCAGAAAACGCAGCGCTCCTTGCTCGAAAAATAATCGCGTCCCGCCCGCAGTTCATAAAGCACCCGCCGCGGCACGAACGTAGTCGCCGTCAGTTGCGAGGTGGGATGCGCGAACTCCTGTCCTGCACGCTCGCCATGATTCTTGAAGATGCTGACGTACTTGAGACGGCTGTCGCGCTTCAGGTCCTGAATACGCAGCGCCGCCAGCCGCAGAAACTGTTCTACGTCGGCATCTGAGGCGTTCCAGATGTGCCCATCGTGGCTCGGGTTTTCCACCAGCACTTCATGCGCCCCCACCGCTCGCATCCGGTCGTACAATCCTTCACCGCGGCGTGCTGGCTCGCCCTCAATGTGGTAAAGAGCGTTCGGATGCACCACCGAACGCGCCGACCAGGCGTTGCCATTCAGACCGGGTACGGTGGCCACGATTTGCCCGGAATCGGCCGCCGGGCCGCAAAATGGGCATGTTTGCGCCTGCGGCGGTGCCTCGCTCACGTCCTCGCCGATTATCACCCACGAGCGTGTGATCGGATCTTTGCGAAGTTCCATAGGTAAAGAAGAACAAAACCCAGGAAGCGCGTCAATGACATTCGGATGATGCAATGGGCACCCGAAGGGGCATACCTTCGCCAATTGAAAGATTGCAAATTACCCAATTACAAATTACAAAATTACCAACTCGTTTATGTCCGATCCTTCCACGCCGCTGATGCGCCAGTACGCCGCCATCAAGAAAGAGCATCCCAACGCTCTTCTGTTTTTCCGCCTCGGGGATTTCTACGAATTGTTTTTTGACGACGCCGTGCTGGCCTCGCGCGAGCTGCAGATCACGCTGACTTCCCGCAACAAAGAAAAGGGCGTCGACATCCCCATGTGCGGCGTACCCTATCACGCGGCCGAAGGCTACATCGCCAAGCTGATCCGCCGCGGTTTCAAGGTAGCCGTGTGTGAACAGGTCGAAGACCCGCGCCTCGCCAAGAAACTCGTTCGTCGCGAAGTGACCCGCGTCGTCACTCCCGGCACCGCCGCCGACTCCTCCCTCAATGCCGAGGAAAACAACTTTCTGGCGGCCGTCGCAACCGTCGCCGACCACGTAGGATTTGCCGCGCTCGACCTTTCCACCGGCGAGTTCCGAGCTACCGAATTTGCCGGCGACTCAGCCGGAAGGCGAATTCAAGAAGAACTTGAACAGTTGCGCCCAAAAGAATTGCTGTATGGATCTTCCGCGCCTCTATTTGAAAGAAGGGTGGACGGAGCGATGAGCGCCTCGGCCCGCCCGGCAACCGAGTCGACCGTAACGAGCGCACCGGCTAGATCCACCGGTACATTCGCCGAAACTCCTCTCGACGACTGGATATTCTCTCCCGATCACGCCCTCCCTCTGCTCGAAAACCACTTCGGCGTGCTCTCGCTCGAAGGCTTCGGCCTGCAAGGCAAATCCGCTGCTGCTTCGGCAGCCGGCGCTATCCTTTATTACATCCGTTCAACCCAGCGCGGCACGCTCAATCACATCGACCGCGTCGGCTTTTACGAGCGCCAGAACTGCCTCGTGCTCGACGCCACCACGGTTCGCAATCTCGAACTGATCGAGCCGCTCTTCGCCGGCACCGATCCCGGCGTCACACTCTTCCGCTGTCTGGATGCGACCGTCACCCCCATGGGCAAGCGCCTGCTGCGCGCCTGGATGCTCCGCCCGTCACTCGAAACCGGCGAAATCGAGGCCCGTCTCGACGCCGGCGAGGCGCAGGTGAAAGATACGGTCAACCGCGAAGAGTTGCGCCGCACGCTCGACGGCATTCTCGACCTCGAACGTCTGCTAAGCCGCGTAACCCTAGAAACGGCAAATCCGCGCGACATCCTGGCTCTTGCGGCGTCGCTCGCCCGCATTCCCCACGTCCGCAAAGCGCTCGCCGGATTCTCGCCCGCGCGCCTAGCCCAGCTTCACGCCCGACTCGACGAGCTAACCGATCTCCGCCAGAAGATTAGCCAAACCATCGTTCCCGAACCCCCGCTCACCCTGTCCGACGGCGGCGTAATCGCATCCGGCGTAGACAAAGACCTCGACGAACTCCGCGATCTGAGCCGCAATTCCAAGCAATACCTGGCGCAAGTCGAGCAGCGCGAGCGCGAACGCACCGGCATTGCCTCGCTTAAGGTGAAGTTCAATTCCATCTTCGGCTACTACATCGAAATCTCGAAGGCAAACCTGCACCACGCCCCCAACGACTACGAGCGCAAGCAGACGCTGGTCAATGCCGAGCGCTTCACCACTCACGAACTCAAGGAATACGAATCGAAAATTCTCGATGCCCAGGAAAAGATCGTGGAGATCGAGCGCCGCCTCTTCGCTGATCTGCGCTCCGCCATCGCCACCGAAGCCAAGCGCATTCGTCAAACCGCCCTCGCGCTGGCCGAAGTCGACGTCCTGGCCTGCCTCGCGCACATCTCCGCCCTGCGCAATTACTGCCGTCCAAAATTCGAAGAAGCCCCCGACCATGCCGCCGATCTCGAAATCGTGGCCGGCCGTCATCCGGTCATCGAGCAGCAGGAGTTTTCCTCCGGCGCAATCGGAACTAACGACCGTTTCGTCCCCAACGACCTTTTTCTCAATTCGAAAACGCACAACATCGTGGTTCTGACCGGCCCCAACATGGGCGGCAAGAGCACGTATCTGCGTCAGGCCGCTCTGATCGTGATCATGGCGCAGATGGGCTCGTTCGTCCCCGCGCGCGCCGCGCGCCTCGGCATCGTCGACCGCGTATTCACGCGCATCGGCGCCAGCGACAACCTGGCCCGAGGCCGCTCCACCTTCATGGTCGAGATGACCGAAACCGCGGCCATTCTGCACACGGCCACGCCGCGCTCTCTCATCCTCCTCGACGAAGTCGGCCGCGGCACCTCCACCTACGACGGCCTCGCCATAGCCTGGGCCGCCATCGAATATCTCCACGCCCGAGTCCACGCCAAAACTCTTTTCGCCACCCACTACTTCGAGCTCACCGAACTAGCAGAGCAATTGGCCGGCGTAAAGAACTATCACGTCTCGGTAAAGGAAGCGGGCGGCAGCGTGGTCTTCCTCCGCAAAGTCGAACCCGGCGCCGCCGACCGCAGCTACGGCATAGAAGTAGCCAAGCTGGCCGGCCTCCCGAACGAAGTAGTCGTGCGCGCAAGAGAAGTGCTGGCCGAGCACGAGTCCGCCGAGCATCGCCTGACCGAGCACCTCACCCCAGGCTCGCAGCCCGAGCGCCCCGCGCAGCTAACCATCTTCACGCCGCTCTCGCAGCCAGTGCTGGAAAAGCTACGCGAAGTAGATTTGAACCGCCTCACCCCGCTAGAGGCGCTAAACTTGCTGGCAGAGCTGAAGAAAGAGATCTAATGAGTGCGAAGTCTGACACACGGCCCATTCAAATCCTCGGCATGACGATCGAGAGCAACCTCGAAATCACGCTGTGGATGGCAGCCCTCTTCTTCATCTGCGGACTATTGCTAGCACAGGAAATCCACCAAGCTGTCCTAGGCCATTTCTTCGGACCGACGCGCCTCCGCATGAATTACTGGAGCATCTTCCCCAAAGTTTTTGAGGCCATCGTCGCAATTTACTTTTTCATGTTCGCATTCAGGATCCCAAAGAGGTCCGTGAAGATTGCTTCTATATTAATGGGAACTAACTTCGCTGTTTACGCCCTGTTGAGCTGCTTTCCGATTTCTTCGACCGTAGGCCACATTGTGGCCATCAGCGGATCGGTTTTACGCCAGATCGCTCTCGTCATCTACTGCATGGCAATCGTCCAATGGCTTAAGTCGGTCATCCGCCGAAATCCACAACCGAATTTCGGAGGCGGAACATAGTGCCCACCCGAAGGCCGATCGGCCAACTCCTCATCATCGGCTTCGACGCTACCGAGATGTCCCCGCGCCTCGCTTCCCTGCTCACAAGAATTCAGCCCGCCGGCGTGATCCTGTTTGCCCGCAACATCACTGCCGCCGATCAGACGCACCGCCTGCTGCGCGAATGCCAAAAATGCGTCCAAGCGCCGCTCTTCACCTGCGTCGATCTCGAAGGCGGCCAGGTAGACCGTTTCCGCGACGTGCTCGGCCCCACGCCCTCCGCCGCCGATGTCTTCTCGACCGGCGATCGCAAGCTCTTCCGCAAGCACGGACGCCTGATCGGCGAAAACTGCCGCGCCCTGGGCTTCAATGTGAATTTCGCTCCCGTCCTCGACCTCGCCTTCGCAGCCTCAAAATCAGTTATGGGCTCCCGCGCGGTATCGGCCAATCCGAAAGAAGTCGCAACCTACGCGCGCGAATTCCTCCACGGTCTGCGCGAGTCCAGCGTCCTAGGCTGCGGCAAGCACTTCCCCGGCTTAGGCGAAGCCAACCTAGACACGCATCACGAATTGCCCAGCGTCGAAAAATCGTTCAAGAAGCTATGGGCCAAAGACCTCGCGCCCTACCGCCTCCTGCGCCGAAACCTGCCGCTAGTGATGATCTCCCACGCAGCATTCTCGGCGGTCACAAAAGACCGCACGCCCGCATCGCTCTCCAAAAAGTGGATCGCCGAAATTCTGCGAAAGAAGATCGGTTACCGCGGCCCAATCATCTCCGACGATCTAGAGATGGGCGGGGTCCTCGCCGCCGCGCCCATCGAGCAAGCCGCCGTCGCCCACATCCGAGCCGGAGGCAATCTCGCTCTGATCTGCCACAAGGAAGACTTCATTCTCCGCGCCCACGAAGCCCTGATCCGCGAAGCCGAGCGCGACCGGAAATTTGCAAAGCGCGTGCAGGAGTCCTCACGCCGCGTGCAAGCATTCAAGAAGAAGCATCTACCACGCCAACGCGCTCCGCTCCCCACCGCAGCTCGAGCAGAAAAGCTAACTCGCCAACTCTGGGAATTCGGCGAACAAGTCCGCCTAGCGTCGCTCGAAAACGACACACTAGATCGCGCCGCCACGAACGAGGAGCAAAGCGCATGATCGTAGCCGGAGTGATGAGCGGCACCTCGGCCGACGGCATCAACGTGGCGCTAGTGCGCTTCGCCAACGCCAAACGTACTCGCCTCTCCACAACCTCCGCGCCGCGCTTCCGCCTCCTCGCCCACGAAGAATTTCCCTTCCCCGCCCGCGTCCGCCGCCTCATCCTCGAAACCATGAACGCCGAACTGGCCCGCGTCGCCGACTTGGCCCGCCTGAACTTTCTGCTGGGAGAACTCTACGCGGAAGCGGTAGCCAGAACCGCCAGCAAGCATCGCGTAAAGATCGACCTCGTCGGCTGTCACGGCCAAACTCTCTATCACCAGGGCACGCTCCTCCCATTTCTCGGACACAAACTAGCCGTAACCTGGCAAACCGGAGAAGCCGCCATCATCGCATCCCGCCTGGGCGTACCGGTCGTTTCCGATTTCCGTCCCGCCGACATGGCCGCCGGCGGCAAAGGCGCTCCGCTGGTTCCCTTCCTCGATTATTTTCTCTATCGCAATGACCGCGTCGGCCGCATCGCCCAAAACATCGGCGGCATCGCCAATCTAACCGCAATTCCCGCCCACGCCACGCCGCCCCAGATCATCGCCTTCGACACCGGCCCCGGCAACATGGTCATCGATGCCGTCCTCCAGCAGCTATTCGCCAGAAGCTACGACCGCGATGGCAAGATCGCCGCCACCGGCAAAGCACGCAGCGCCCTGGTCGAGCAATTATTGAAGGCGTCATTTTTCCGCCAACGCCCCCCGCGCACCGCCGGACGAGAAGAATTTGGCCGCGAGTACGTAAGCCGATTTCTGCAAGTCTGCCGCAATGCACCCAATCCCGACATCGTAGCAACAGCGACGGCCCTAACCGCGCGATCGATCGCCGATGCCATTCAGCGCTTCGTGCTGCGCAAACAGAGCAACTATCGCGACCTGATCGTCTCCGGCGGCGGCGCAAAAAATCGCACTCTGATGGCCATGCTGCGCCGCGAACTGGAACCGCTCCAAATCAAACTTCGCGTTTCCGACGAATTCGGAATCCCCGCCGAGGCCAAAGAAGCCGTAGCCTTCGCGCTGCTAGCCCACGAGACCTGGCATCGCCGCCCGTCCAATATCCCAGGGGCCACCGGAGCCAAGCGCCCCGCGATTCTAGGGAAGATCACCTATGCGTAGAAGTCTTCTCATTGGCTGCGCGGTGATTTTGTTTGCTGGCGTGCTCTTCCCTCTTCTCTCCTGTTCCCAACCGCCCAACCCCAACGCGCTCGTCATGATCATCGAGAGCAGCCCCACCAATCTCGACCCGCGCGTCGGCATCGACGCCCAATCCGAGCGCATCGACGAACTTATTTTCGACGCCCTCCTCAATCGTGACGATCATCTCAACGTCGCGCCCGCGCTCGCCGAACGCTGGGAAATTCCCGATCCACTCACCTACATCTTCCACCTCCGCCGCGGCGTCACATTTCACGATGGCCGCCCGCTCACCTCGCGCGACGTGAAGTGGACCTTCGATTCGCTCCTCGAAGGCAAAATCCGCACCACCCGCGCCGCGGCTTACCGTTACGTCGATCACATCGAAGCTCCCGACGATTACACCGTCATCTTCCGCCTGAAGGAGCCGTTTTCCACTCTGCTCTGGAACCTCTCCGCTGGCGCGATGGGCATCGTCCCCTACGGCTCTTCGAATGAAATGACCGAGCATCCCATCGGCTCCGGCCCGTTTCGCTTCGTCAGCGCCGAACCGGACAAGGAAGTCATCGTCGAACGCAACGACAGCTACTGGGGCGAGAAGCCGCACGTGCCGCGCGTCCGTTTCGCAGTCGTGCCCGATACCACCACCCGCGCTCTCGAACTCCGCAAAGGCAGCGCCGATATCGCCAGCAACGCCCTCACGTCCGACATGATCCTCGCCCTCGAAAAGGAGCCGAACCTCGAAGTCCAGCACGCGCCCGGCACCGTACTTTCCTATCTCGCCTTCAATCTGCGCGATCCAATTCTTCGTGACGTGCGCGTGCGCCACGCCCTCGCCTACGCCATCGACCGCCAGCCCATGATCCAGTACTTGTGGCGCGATTTCGCCCAGCCCGCCGCCAGCATTCTCCCGCCGCAAAGCTGGGCCTGCGACGCTGAGGTCCCCAAGTATAACTACGACCCCGAAAAGGCGCGCCAAATCCTCAATTCGGCCGGCTATCCGGCGGTGAACGGCGTGCGTTTTCACCTCACGATGAAGACCTCCACCGAGGAATCCACGCGCCTGATGGTTGCGGTCATGCAACAGCAATTGCGCGACGTCGGCATCGTGCTCGATATCCGCACCTTCGAGTTCGCCACGTTCCTTGCCGACGTTACCAGTGGTGCGTACCAGATGTATTCACTGCGCTGGATCGGCAGCAACGAAGATCCCGACATCTTCGAGTACGCTTTCCATTCCGATAAATTTCCGCCCCATGGCGCCAACCGCAGTTTCTACGTCAACCCGAGGCTCGACGCGCTCATCAACCAGGGGCGATCGGAAACCGGCCTTGGCCGGCGCAAGGCCATCTACGACGAAGTTCAGAACATCCTTGCCACCGACTTGCCGTACATCAATCTGTGGTTCCTCGACAACGTGCTCGTGCACACAAAGCGAGTGCGCAACATCCACCTGACTCCATCGGGGAACTACGACTTCCTGAAGACGGCGGAGGTCAGCGGGCAGTAGGCAGTTCTCAGCTCTCAGTTCTCATAAGCGACCTACCGGTACGATCCCCCTACGCGATGGTAATCTGGTCTGCTTTTCGAAATTCTGCTTTTTGCAATGAACAAGAGTGCCGAAAGAATGCGATGAAGGAATCGTCCGACATCACCGCAGAGCACGCCGCGACAAACTGGCGACGCTCAGTCACGGCCTATACTGACCGGCGCGTCCTGCGCGTGCTGGCACTCGGGTTCGCCAGCGGCCTGCCGCTCCTCCTCACTTACTCGACCCTTTCCGCGTGGCTTGCGACAGCCGGTGTGCGGCGCGCAGCCATCGGCGCCTTCGCCCTGGTCGGCACGCCTTACGCGTTCAAGTTCCTGTGGTCGCCGCTGATTGATCGCTTGCCGCCGCCGCTGCCGTTGGGCCGGCGGCGCGGTTGGGGAATCACGATCCAGATCGCCTTGATCTGCGCAATACTCTGCCTGGCCTCGTGCAATCCACAGCACAACTTGACTCTGATGGCGGCCCTGTCGCTCGTCGTCGCGTTCCTATCCGCGAGCCAGGATATCGTCATTGATGCCTGGCGTGTGGAGATCCTGGAGATGGAGCTGCAGGGTCCCGGAGCGGGCATGATCCAAACCGGCTACCGCATTGCCATGCTGGTTTCCGGAGCGGGCGCACTGGTAATCGCAGCGCGCGCCGGGTGGTTTGCGGCTTACTCCACGATGGCGGCGCTGGTTGGCGTGGGAATGCTCGTATTCCTGTTCGGCCCGGAACCGAAAGTGCCGCTGGAAACTGCGCGTACCGGGGTAGTCGGACGGCAGGGAGTTCGCCAATTGCTTGCGACCGCCGTGATTGGCCCCTTCACCGATTTCATGCGGCGGCCGCTTTGGCCGGTCATCCTGATCTTCATTGTCGGTTACAAGCTGGGGGAAGCGATGGCGGGAGTGATGGCAACGCCGCTTTACATCTCCCTCGGGTTTTCCCTGCAAGAGATCGCCGCCGTATCCAAGCTGGTCGGGTTCTTTGCGACCGTGGCTGGGGCTCTGGTTGGTGGGGTGGTAACCGCACGGTTCGGATTCCGCGGCTCGCTAATTCTGTGCGGTGTACTCCAGTCGGCCGGAAACCTTTTCTATGTGCTGCAGGCTGTAGGCGGGCACCGGCTCGGCTACCTTGCGCTGTGTGTCACCGCCGAGAACGTAACTGGCGCAATGGCGGGTACAGCCTTGGTAGGCTATCTCTCCAGTCTATGTTCGCCCGCCTTTACCGCGACCCAGTACGCGCTGCTTTCCTCGCTCGCGGCGGTTGGCCGCACACTGGTGGCCTCCTCGGGAGGCGTGCTGGCGGAGAAGTTAGGCTGGGTTCGGTTCTTCCTGCTGACCACCGTGGCGACAGTGCCAGCCCTTGTTCTTCTTATCTGGATCGGGCCGCGACAATCGCGGGAATGACCAACTCTGCCAACGCGCTCCGCACGGGCCGGTGTCTGTGAAACGCGTCACATCGACGGTTCTAACTGATTCCGCGTGATACCATCCAATTTGGCTGGCCTTCGCCGGGCCCGATCACGGACGACTGGCACCTGGCAACTGACTTTGAACATCCTCTTCATCGGCGACATTTTCGGCCGTCCCGGCCGCACCATCGTTAAAGAACGCCTGCCCGAACTCGTTCGCCAGCACTCCGCCGATCTCGTCATAGCCAACTGCGAAAATGCCGCCGCCGGGTTCGGAATCACGCCCTCCCTCGCCGAAGAATTGTTCGACCTCGGTATTGACGTCATGACCACCGGCAATCACATCTGGGATAAGCGCGAGATCATCGAGTACTTCCAGATGGCCGACGGCAACCCGCACAGCCCGGCGCACCGCTTGTTGCGCCCGGCCAATTTTCCTGCCAATCTTGCCGGTTGGGGCCTCTACGAGGGAACGAAAAACGGCGTTGCCTACGCCGTCATCAATCTGCAAGGCCGCGTCTTCATGGGCTCCAGTGACGACCCCTATCGCTACGCCGACGCACTGCTCGAAAAGATCAAAGCGAAGATCGTGTTTGTGGATTTCCATGCCGAAGCCACTTCCGAGAAAATAGCCTTCGGCTGGTACGTTGATGGCCGCGTCACCGCCGTAGTCGGCACGCACACCCACGTCCCCACCGCCGACGAAACCATCCTCACCAAAGGAACGGCCTACATCACCGACGTCGGCATGACCGGCCCCTACGACAGCGTAATCGGCGTAAAGAAGGAACTGGTTATCGAGCGCTTTCTAACTGGCATGCCCGCCCGCTTCGAGCCTGCCTCCGGCGATGTCCGCCTGTGTGCCGTCGTCGTCCAGTGTGATGACCAGACGGGCCGCGCCCAGCGGATTGACCGGCTGATGTTACGATAAGGCAAAAAGAGTAGCGGCCAGAACCAGCCGCTCCCAGATTTAGCATGAAGATCGTTCTCGCCTCTGAATCCCCGTTTCGCAAACGAGCGCTCGATATGCTCGGCCTCGCCTACGAAACTTCGCCCAGCGCAATCGACGAAAAGACCATCCGCCACGATAATCCCGAACAACTGACGCGCACACTTGCGGAGACCAAAGCGCGAACGGTCGCGATGCAATTTCAGGATGCGCTGGTCATAGCCGGAGATGCCGTCGCTGCGAAGGCTGGCCAAATTTACGAAAAGCCCCGCAGCAAAGAAGAAGCTGCCCAATTTCTGCGGGAGCTCTCCGGCGGCGAATTCCAATTCGTGACCGCCCTCGCCGTACTGCGCTCCGGAACCGGCAAAATGCTGTCGGCGGTCGAAACGTTAAACATCGCGTTTCGGGCGCTGATCGAACGCGAAATTCAAGCCTATGTTCACAAGTATGCCGTGCTGAGTTATGCCGGCGCGTTCGAAAATGACGCGGTGCACATGTTTGCCGAGCGCATCTCCGGCAGCTACAACATTGGAACCGCTCTTCCCGTCAGCCGATTGATCCTTTTTCTGCGCGCGCACGGTGTCGAAATCTAAGTCATCCTCACCGTTACGAACGTAGTTCCCCACTGAGTATTTCTATTGCAAGACACTGTAGATCGGGCATTCTATACTCAGTTACTATGCGTTGCTTGCAAGCGGGAATCCCCTTGCTGTTTGCCGGCCTATGTTTCGCCGCCGATAGCGCGCCGCTCCCCGCTCAGCCACCGTGCTCGGGTTCTGCCGCGCCATCCGCTTGCGGGGTTGCGATCGCGCCTGTCGCCGTGCCGTCGCTGAAAGACCTGAAGTCCGCCCAGCAAGCGTTCAAGCGCGGTCTCAAGCTCGAAAAATCGCAAGACTTCGACCGCGCCTTCGACGAATTTGGGCAGGCGGCCCGCCTCGTCCCCATGAACGCCGAATACCTTGCCGCCCGCGAGATGACGCGCGAACACTTAGCCGGCGTTCATCTCGAACGCGGCAACGATGAACTGCTCGCCGGCCGGCGAGCCGAAGCGCTAGCCGATTTCCGCGCCGCGCTCGCACTCGATCCCCAAAATGAATTTGCCCAACAGCGTCTTCAGGACATTTTGGGCCCTCCGCCGCAGACCAACGCCTCAGGTCCCCCGCAGGTCGTCGCCAAGTCCGATAGCCTCACGATCAATCCCCAACCCGGATTCGCCGGCTTGCGCGATATTCACTACCGTGGCGATTCCCGCGGCCTGCTTGAGGCCGTCGCCGCCAGTTATGGATTGACCATCGTCTTCGACGAATCCTTCCCCAGCCGCCGCGTTCGTCTCGACCTCGATCAGGCCGACCTGGCCACTGCTATCCGTGCCGCCTCCGAGATCACCAAGAGCTTCACCGTCCCGCTTGAGCCCACCGTCCTCTTTGCCGCCCTCGACAGCGCCGACAATCACCGCGCCTTCGATCATATGGGCCTGCGCTCGTTCTATGTACCGGGCGCCACTTCACCTTCCGATTTAAACGAAGTGATGAACGCCCTGCGATCGCTCTTTGAATTCAAGTTCGTCAGCCTCAATTCCGCCTCCAGCATCATCACCGTCCGTGGACCCATCGTCGCTCTCGAAGCTGCGACTCGCTTTATGACCCAGCTCGGCGCGCCCCAACCCGAGGTCCTGCTCGACGTCCAGATTCTGGAGGTGGATCACACCTACGCCAGTAACATCGGACTGCACGTTCCCAATCAGTTCCATCTCTACAATCTTTCGGCGGCCGCACTCGCCGCCGCCGCTGGCGTGGGCACTAGCGACCTGATCAACCAGCTGATCTCCTCCGGCGGCATCAACCAGGCGGGGAATTCCAGCGTTGCCGCGCTCCTTGCTCAATTGCAAGGCCAGGGAAACTCCATCTTCAGCCAGCCGTTAGCCACCTTCGGCGGCGGGCTCACGCTCATGGGCCTCAGCCTCGACCAGCTCTCCGCCGTGCTCTCCCTCAATGAAAGCTCCGTCACCACCTTGCAACACGTTCAGCTCCGCGCATCCCAATCCAAGGAGGCCACCTTCAAGGTGGGCTCGCGTTTCCCCGTCCTGAATGCCAGTTTTTCGCCGATCTCCAACAGTCCGGCCATTGCTGGTGTGCTGAAGAATCAGACCTACACCGCTCCCTTCCCCTCGGTCAACTACGAGGATCTTGGCCTCACTCTCAAGGCCAAGCCCACCGTTCACCGCAATAACGATGTCGGTCTCGAAGTGAGCGTTCAGTTCCGCGCCTTGGGGAGCGGTACCATCAATAGTGTCCCAATCATCAACAACCGCGAGTACACTGGCGGCGTTCTCCTCAAGAACGGCGAACCCGCGGCCATTGCCGGAATCGTCACCTCGTCCGATCAGCGCAGCCTGAGCGGCTATCCCACCTTCGCCCAGATCCCCGGCTTCGGCGTTCTTGCCTCCCAGCATTCGCACAGTCAAGCCGATGACGAACTCATGATCCTCATCACGCCTCACGTCGTCCTCGAGGGAGGACAACTCGACCCGCCCCCAATCCGGCTCAGCAAATAGAAGCCTGACGGTGCTACATCTGATTTTGTGGTGACGCAGCTCCTCGCGTGCGAGCAGGACTGGAGCCTGTGGCGTGCGAAGCGGATCTCCATCCCGCAAAGGAGTAAATCTCACGTGATCCAGTAGCCGCGAAGCGGCCCAAGAATTCAGCCCGCGGCGTGACAGGCTGCGGAAAAACTCGACTTCGATTTTGTTTTGAAGGGGTGCGGCTTTTAGCAGCACCATAAGTGTCGCGTAATCAGCCCGCGGCTTTACAGGCTGCGGGAAAACTCGATGCTCCTTTTGCTTTTGGGCGGCGCCGCGCTTCAGCGCTGCGGTAACCGCATTGTTTTGAATGCGGCTTTAGCCGCTGAGGTACCGGTTCTTGCCTGGAAACGACTTTTTCCGCAACCTGTTCAGCCGCTGAGGCCCCCCACTCGCTCTACTTCGCGCCCTTCTCCGCGCCGCCCTTCTCCTGGCTGGCTTCGAAATCCACGATCTTCTTCAAAACCTCGACTGGAGCTCCTCCGCTCACCGAGCGCCCGTTAATGTAGAGCATCGGAGTTCCATTCACTCCCACCGACTTGCCCAGAGCAATCGACGCTTCAATGCGCGCCTTGGTTTCCGGCTTGGCCGCGCAGGCGGCGATCTCGTCCGCATTCACGCCCGCAGCCGTCGCGTTCGCCTTCAACTTCTCGTCGGCATTCGATTCCGTAATACTCGTCTGATCCGCAAACGTCTTCTCAATAAACTTCCACACCCCATCCTTCGAAGCTCGCCCCACGCAATCGACATAGTCGGCCGCCTTCTCGGCCCAGTTATGCCCCGGCAGTGGAAAATTCTGGAACACAAACCGCGCGTCCGGTTCCTGCGCCACCAGTTGTTCAATGCCGGGCGCGGCTTTCGCGCAATGCGGACACTGCATATCGCTAAACTCCACAATCATCACCGCCGCTTTCTCCGGGCCTTTCGCATTGCCATTCACGCCCTTTTCCAGCTTCACTCGTGCGTCTTCAAACGGCTTCGCCCCGAACGGAAGAATGTCGCCGCTAACCGCGTGCTTGCCGTCCGCCGAGACCAGCAGCCGGTTCGCGTTCGATCCCTGCGGATTGGTTAGGACCACATTGACCTCGGCCAATCCCTCGATTTCCGAAGGCCGAATGTCGCCAACTTTCCAGCTGATCGTCGGGTCATAGCCAAACATCTGGAACAGAAACGCGTTCACCGTGTCTTCGCTAGGGAGAACGGCCTTGGGAGCCGAAGAACTGGCCACGGGTCTCTTGGAAAGAGTAGGCTGCGTCTGCGCGCAAACCGCTGCGGTCAGTGCCATGAAAATGCCGGACAACACAAGGACAAACAGGGAGCGGTGGGTTCTGGTCATAAGAAATTCGATTGTTACAGAACCCGCAGGAATTGTCATTTCCGGCAGAGCCCTGCCACCGGCCGCCCCCGGAAAGCACAACCGGCCTGTCATCCTGAGCGGAGCGGGGTAAGCGAAGCGCAGCCCCGCGCAGTCGAAGGACCCCTACAGGCTCCCTGAACAACGGGTGCAGATAGGGATTAGGGGAGGGAGAGGGGGTACCCGCCAGTAGAGGCTAGGAGCATTTCCTGACGGCTGATGGCTGAAAGCTGACGGCGAAGCCGTCATTCCGTCTTCGCCGCAATCGGAAACCGCCTCCCGTAACCAAACGCCTTGGGAGTAATCTTGATCCCCGGCGCGGCCTGCTGGCGCTTGTATTCGCTGCGCGCAATCATGGCAATCACGCGCTTCACCAGGCCGAGATCGAACTGGTGCGCTTCGGCAATCTGCTCGGCCGAACGCGACTCTTCGACGTAGTCTTCGACGATTGTGTCGAGCACGTCATAGGGCGGAAGCGAGTCCGAATCTTTTTGATCGGGCCGCAACTCCGCCGACGGCGCTTTGTCGATGGTCGCCTGCGGAATGACGCTCTTGCCCGGACGCGAGTTGACATAGGCGCTCAGGCGGTACACCAGCGTCTTCGGCACATCGGAGATGACAGCCAGTCCGCCGACCATGTCGCCATAGAGCGTGCAGTAGCCGGCGGCGAGTTCGCTCTTGTTGCCGGTCGAAAGCACGAGCGCGCCGAGCTTGTTCGAGAGCGACATCAGGATGAGCCCGCGCGCGCGCGACTGAATGTTTTCTTCCGTTACGTCGTCGGGCAGTCCGGCAAACGCGGGAGCCAGAGTCGTATTAGCCGATTGATATATTTCGTTAATCGACAATAGCTCGAAGCGAATGCCAAGATTCGCGGCCAGGGCCCGCGCATCGCTGATCGACCCGGGAGACGAGTAAGGTCCGGGCATGCCGACGCCGATCACATTCGCCGCGCCCAGCGCGTCGACCGCGATGCAGGCGGTGAGAGCGGAATCGATGCCTCCGCTGAGCCCGATAATGGCGCGCTGGAAGCCGCATTTGTGAACGTAGTCGCGCGTGCCGAGCATTAGCGCTTCGTAAGCGCTCGCTTCTTCACCCGCGATCTGCCGGTGCATTTCGCCGGTGAGATTCGAGGAATCAAAAACGATAATATCTTCTTCAAAAGATTTCCCCTGAGCTATAACGCTTCCATCGGGCGCAAGCACCAGGCTCGATCCGTCAAACACCAGGCTGTCATTCCCTCCCACCTGATTCACCATCGCCACCGGAACGTTCTGGTTTTTGGCGATCGCTGCCAGCATGTCGCGGCGCAGCTCGCGCTTGCCCAGCCAGAACGGCGAAGAGGAAATGTTGAGCACGAAGTTGCCGCCGGCCCGCACCAGCTCCTCGATGGGATCGATGCGGTAGAGCCGCTTGTTCCAGAAATGCTTGTCGTTCCACGCGTCCTCGCAGATCGTCAGCGCCATCTGCTTGCCGCAAAAGCTGAACAGTTGCTGGCTGTGCGCCGGAGCGAAGTAGCGCATCTCGTCGAACACGTCATAGGTCGGCAACAGCATCTTCGACTGGATGAATTCGATGTGCCCATCGCGCAGCAGCGCCGCGGAGTTCATCACGGTCTTGCCGGAGTCGGCTTCGGCGCGAGTCACCAGCCCGCAGACAACGGCGATGCCACGCGTTTCGGCGGCAATTTGGTCGGCGGTCGTGCGGTTGCGCGCCACAAACGATGGCCGCTCGACCAGATCGCGCGGCGGATATCCGCAGACTGAAAGTTCGGGAAACAAGATCATTCCCGCGCCCACGCTGCGAGCCTGTTGGGCAAATTGGATAATCTTCGCGGCATTGCCAGAGAAATCCCCGACAGTAGGATTGATCTGGCCCAGGGCAATTTTCACAGCAGTAGTGTAAATCGGATCGGCTCATCGGGGACCGCGTCATCAGGCGATTGGAGAATCCGGCGATCTAACGGTACGGAATTGTCAACGAGCTTATTGAGAACGGGTGAATTGCCCGCGGGCTTGAGATCGCGCGATGACCCGCCCGATGTCTCGTAGTTCGGCCCCGGATCGGAGCCTGGCGGGACGCTCGGTGGCGGAGGCAAATACACCGGAGAATGCGGCGCATCGGAATGGTCAACGTCAATCTCCTCTCCAGGACGCCGCAATGTAGGCGCATTCGCAGGACGTCCTTCCTGCTTTTTGGCGACGGTCGGTTCTCCCAGATCCACTTCCTTCTCCACGCGCACGATTTTCTTTCCGTCGACGCTCATGGTTTCGACGCGCACGACTTCATCGCCGACGAAGCGCACAAAGTCCACATCCTGAGGCGGAGTGCCGTAGACCCACTCCTCGTAATCGGTCTCTCCGTCCTTCTCGCGCACGCGGCGCGGCGGACGGCCCTTGGCGTAAATCACCATCTCTTGATTCATGCCTACCAGCACCTGATGATGCTCGATGGCATTCTTAACCTTCGGCGGCACAGTCAGCAGATAAGCTTCAAGCCCCGTTTTCGAGTCGAAGTCAAAGACCGGCAGCAACAGCTTCTTGAGCTCGGGCCCCGTCAGTTCGGGCACGTACTTGTCAAAGTAAAGGTTCACAAACGAGCCGTGCGCATTGACATTCTCCCCGGATCCGGGAGTAACCGTCGTCGAGGCCGTACCTTCGATCTGAATGTGCTGATACCACTTCTTGCTGGCTGGCCCACCGTTGATGTCGAAGCGGATGTAATCGCCCTTGATCGTGACATTGGTGATTTCGGCTCGATCGCCGGGCTTGCAGGCTGGTCCCCACAGGGCCATCAACGCCTTCAGTTCGTCGCCGTTTGGCGCTATAGTCCCGTTCCTCAGTTTTAGCCCGGTCTTCCCGATGGGAAAGGGCGAGCGAATGTAGACCAGCTCCGCGTTAAAGGCGTGGAGGATTTCCTGGCGCGTTTTGGGCGACATCTTCGGGCGCGAAGGGTCCTGAGCAAAGACAAGCGCTGCACCGGACAGAAGGACGACGAGGAAGCTGTAAGACACGCGGAAGTGGTATTGGGAACACCGCAGGAGAGACAGTCGACGGAAAGACTGCATGGAGCACCCCATGCCCACGTCCAATTATAGACTGCCCCTGCGGATCAAAGGTTGCTGGGAGCGACGAGATCAGAGACGCGCGAAAATCAAGAGATGCGCAAGCCCTCGCGGGCTACCTTCAGAGGGAGCATGCGCCCACCAGCCTGTGCCACGGCCTGCGAGACCGCATCCTTCGCGCCTTCTTCCACCATCAGCAGAACGCAGCCACCGCCGCCCGCGCCACAAACTTTGGCTGCACGGCCGCCATTCTTGCGGGATACTTCGATCAGTTTGTCGATTTTCGGTGTGGTGATGCCGGGAGCATTGGTACGGCGCAATTTCCACTCCTCGCGAATCAGCCTTGCCACATCTTCCCAATCGTGGCGCAGGAAAGCCTGATGCATGTCGCGGGCCAGGGCGACGATTTTCTCGAAGTTGCGGAAGACGTGGCGGTCTCCGTTAATGTGCGCCTTGAAGACTTCCCAGTTGTTGATCCCGGACTGCCGGGGCGCGCCGGTATAGGCGAGCAGGAAACGCATTTCGATTTCTTCGGGCGCCACCGGCACCGGCGCACGGTGAATTCCGTCCGGATCGAGATGGATGGCGCTGACGCCACCGTAAAGCGCAGGATAATAGTCCTGGCAGCCCGTAGGCACGCGGATGATCTGCGCCTCAATGTTCTGCGCCAGGGCGCGCAGCTTTTCGAAGTCGAGGTCACGGCCGCTGAAGCGCGCCAGCGCGGCACAGGTGGCGATCATCATGGCAGACGAGCCGGAAATGCCGGCACCCGCAGGCGATTCCGAATTCGTCTCCAGCCGGAAACCCTGTTCCGGCGCGAAAAAGCTTACCACGCACGCGGCCAGGGCATGCTTATGATTCCGCTTGCTGTTCAGCTCGGCGAAATCGGCGAAAGTATCCTCGCGTCCCGTATCAAGAGACCGCAACTCAATACGGTTTCCTGGTATCGGAGTGATCCTGCAGGTGGTAAGAATTTCGAGCGCGAAGTTAAGCGTCAGCGCGCCGGCGTGAAACAAATACAACGGCCAGAGATCGACCGTGCCCCCAGCCAAGTCGGCACGGCACGGCGCGTGGGCGGTAATCGTCGGTCCAGCCGGCGTTGCAGATGTGGGTGCCATGTAAATTTTGTATCACGGTTGAGGAGGGATCGGCGTGACGGAAGGCACTGGGCCTTGGTAGAGGGACTCGAGCGGCATTCGGGGCCGCGCCGAACTCCAGAAGGCGCTGGAAAGCGGATACCGCGATTTTGCCGCAATTGACGCGAGTCCCCATCTCGCCGCATTGCGCACCGACCCGCGCTTCCAGCAACTGGTCAACCGCTACCGCAAGTAATGGTCCAAACCCATCTCCACTAACTCCTTGGCGGCGTGAGAATTGCGCTATCTCTTGTGGGTTGCCGCACTCCTGCGGTGACCCGACAGGTGGTACTTCCGTAACGGACAGCTGTACTTTAAGCACCTCAGAGCGTCCCTCCCATTCACCCTAAAATGTATTCTGAGCGGACCAGCGCCCCCCACGCCCGGGCCGACAGGACTGCCCTTTGTCGTTTAAACTGCCGATTCCCGCGCGCATTCCGCTGTTGTACGTGATCCTCGGCGTGCTTCTCACCATTAGTGTGCTTCCCATGTATTTCTACTCGGCGCAGATCGAGGAGATGAACCGGGAACGCCTTAAGACCAACGAAATGCTCTTGCAGAATACGGTCACGCGCTCGTTGGCCGATGATATTTCCCAGCACCAGGAAACGATACACATGATGCTGGCCAATCTGTCGTCGTCGGTGCAGGTGGAGAGCGGAAATGATCTTGGCGACCAGCATATCGAGACGCCGGAATTGCGGGCGCTGCTCGAAAATTTCGTTTCCTCATCGAATGACATCGCCTATGCCACGCTGCTGAACGCCGACGCCAAGGGCGTCTCCGCCGGACGAATCGAGCCTGATGCTTTCCTGCGGCGCGAACTCGAGCGTGCCTACCAAGCCGCGAGTGAAGGCCGCGCGTATAGCGGCCAACCGCTGACGGTGGGAAGTGGGAAATCCGCGCGCACGGTCATGCTGGTAAGTTCCCCCATCATGTATGCGGGCCGCTTCCTGGGCATGATCGGATCGGTCGTCGATCTCGATTACCTGATCCGGCAATTGCAACAGGTCAGCCTGACGGGCCTGATGCCCTACGTCGTCGACAGCCAGGGGCGGTTGGTAACAACGGCATCGCCGCAGTACGCCACCGGCCAGGACATGACGCAATTCGACATCGTCAGGAATTTTGTCGATGAAGGCTCAAGAGCCCAGTTGGCCGCGACCCGCGAATTTACCATCCGTGGCGACAAACCGGTCGAGATGCTGGGAACGTACAGCCCTGTGCCCGCGCTCGATTGGGCTGTGGTTGTGCAGAAACCACGCGAGGAAGCCTATCGCGGTATTTACGAAATGCAGCGCACTGGGCGCCTGCTGGCGTTGCTGGCAGTATTCCTGAGCGTTGGGCTGAGTATTTTCTCGGCGCGGCGCGTCACGAATCCTCTGCAGGTGCTCGCGCAGTCAAGCCGCGCCATTGCGCGCGGCGACTTCTCACAGCGCGTTCACCTCAAAACACGCACCGAGATCGGTGAACTGGCCGCCACGTTCAACACGATGTCGGACGAACTGGAACAGTTCGTCGAAGACCTGAAACGCGCCGCAGAAGAAAACAAGGCGCTGTTCATGGGATCGATCCAGATGCTGGCCGGCGCGGTCGACGAAAAGGATCCCTACACCCGCGGCCACTCCGACCGCGTGACCCGCTACTCGCTGCTGATCGCCAAGGAAATGGGCCTCGATCCTGGATTTCAGGAGATCCTTCGCGTCTCAGCCCAGTTGCACGACGTGGGCAAGATCGGCATCGAAGACCGCATTCTGAAAAAGCCGGGCGCGCTCACTCCGGAAGAATTCGAAATCATGAAGACGCACACCACCAAGGGTGCAAATATCCTGCGTCCCGTGCCGCAGTTGCGCGAGATGTTGCCCGGAATCGAACTCCACCACGAAGCGCTCAACGGCCGCGGCTACCCCTATGGCTTGAAGGGCGATGAGATTCCGCTGCTAGCCCGCGTGATTGCCGTTGCCGACACATTCGACGCAGTCACTACAAACCGCCCCTACCAGAAGGCACACGAAGCCAAGGACGCGCTCCGCATCATTCAGAATCTTTCGGGACAGCGCCTTGACCCCAGGGCTGTGGACGCGCTCCTGGCCGTGTACGAGCGGGGAGAGATCCGCTTACCGAAAACGCCCGCGCCACTCACAGCGTCTGCGGAGCCCGCGCCCGCATCGACTGCCGCAGCTGCGGCGTCTTCCCCGGCCGATCCGCTGACTATTGAAAGCATGCGCATCTGAAGGCCTCCTCAATCTTGCCTTCCCTTCCCGCCTATATAATCGGGGTGCGGATACCTCATGATTCAAACCCTTTTTGGCAGCCTGGACGAGCAGCAAAAACCCAGCTTTCTTGACCGCATGAAGCAGGCCGTCTCGCGGACACGCGAGAATCTGGCCGAGCGCATCGACGACGTCGTTTCGATCGGCAAGGAAATTGACCGCTCCACGCTCGACGATCTGGAAGCAACCCTCATCGGCGCCGACCTGGGCACGACCACGACGCAAGAGGTTCTCGACAAGCTCCGCGACAAAGCCGATCGCAAACAGATCAAAGATGTGAACGAACTAAAGCGGCTGCTGAAAGAAGAGTTGCTGGCGATCCTGAAATCGACGCCGGAGCGGCCCGTTGCCCCCGTGGACGGCACGCCGGAAGTGATCCTCGTCGTGGGTGTGAACGGCACTGGCAAAACGACCACGATCGGCAAGCTCGCGCAGGTATTTCGCGGACAAGGAAAGTCGGTGCTGATGTGTGCCGCCGACACATTTCGCGCTGCCGCCATCGAGCAACTCGAAATCTGGGGACAGCGCACCGGCACCGAAGTGGTCAAGACCAAAGCTGGAGGCGATCCATCGGCCGTGCTCTTCGATGCGCTGCAGAAAGCAACTGCGCACAAGACCGATTACGTGATCGTCGATACCGCCGGCCGCCTGCACACCAAGCAGAACCTGATGCAGGAACTGGAAAAGATGCGCCGTACGGCGCAGCGCATTGTGCCCGGCGCTCCGCACGAGACTTTGCTGGTAATGGATGCCACCACCGGCCAGAATGGCTTGCAGCAGGCGCGGCAATTTACGCAATCGGCCGGAGTGACGGGCATTGTGCTGACCAAACTCGACGGCACGGCCAAGGGCGGCGTGGTCGTTGCTATCTCGCGTGAACTCGGATTACCAGTGCGCTTCGTCGGAGTGGGCGAGAAGGCGACCGATTTGCTGCCGTTCCACGCGAAAGAATTTGTAGAATCGCTGTTCGCGTAGGAGCCGTGGCCAGTGGTCAGTGATTCGGGGCTAGCGAATCCAACTGTTTTTGCGTGTCTCCGTGGTGGATTTGCCTCTGCGCGGTGAGTTAGTCTTTAGAGTTCCATGACAACCGACGAACAACTCATGCGGCGCGCGCTGGAGTTGGCGCGGGCCGGCGTCGGCTTGGTCTCGCCCAATCCCGCCGTGGGCGCGGTCGTCATCGATTCCTCGGGAAGAGAAGCCGGCGCTGGCACGCACACTTACGACGGCGTCAAGCACGCCGAGGTGCTCGCGCTCGAACAGGCCGGCCCGCGTGCTCGCGGCGGAACGCTCTACCTCAATCTGGAACCATGTTCCCACCAGGGACGAACCGGGCCGTGCGTCGATGCCGTAATTGCGTCCGGCATCAAACGCGTGGCTTGCTCCATGCAAGATCCAAATCCCCAAGTCGCCGGCCAAGGTTTTGCCAAGCTGCGAGCGGCCGGAATCCATGTCGATGTTGGGTTGCTCGAAGCCGAGGCCAAGCGCCTGAACGAAGGCTTCGCGAGGTTTATCCGCCACCGGATTCCGTTCGTCACCCTGAAAGCCGCGATGACGCTCGATGGCAAAATCGCGCCGCCGCCCGCGGGATCGCCCGTTCCGAAAGAAGTTGCTGCCGGAGGCTCGACCGGCGGGTGGATCACCGGCGAGATCGCGCGCAAATACGTCCACGAATTGCGGCACGAGCACGATGCAATCATGGCTGGCGTGGGCACGGTGATTGCCGACGACCCTCTGCTCACCGACCGCAGCAACCGCGCGCGGCGGCGTCCACTGTTGCGCGTGATTCTCGATTCCTGGCTGCGGCTGCCCGATGCTTCGCGCCTGGTTAAAACCGTTCAGGGCGACGTGCTCATTCTTTATTCGCAAGCCGATGACAAGCGCAAGCACGAACTGGAAAAGCTTGGCCTGCGAGTTGAACAAGTGCCCAGCCAGGCAGACGGACGGCCCAACCTTCAGGAAGTGATGCGTCACCTTGCGAAATACGACATCACCAGCGTACTCATTGAGGGTGGAGCGACGGTGAATTGGACAGCGCTTTCTTCCGGCGTCGTCGACAAGCTGTTCCTGTTTTATGCGCCAAAGATTCTGGGCGAAGGCGCGGTGCCTTTCGTGGCCAGCCCGGGGCCGGGGCATTCTCACGTCGTCTTGTCAGCGCGCCACCTTCGCCTGCATCAGTTTGGAGAAGATTTCGCGGTCGAAGGCTATCTGCGCGACGCTTATCGCGACTAACTCATAACGCGGCACTTTTGGGAGGTCATCATGTTTACCGGAATTGTTGAAGAAGTTGGAAAGATTACTAAGATTACGCAGCGCGGTGAAAATCGCCGCATTACCGTCGAAGCCAAGAACACTCCCAGGGAATTAGGCACCGGCCAGAGCGTCTCGGTCAGCGGTGTCTGCCTAACCGCGCTTGATATTCAACCGCATTCCTTCTCCGCCGACCTGGCGCCAGAAACCTGGACGCGAACTTCGTTTTCCCGCATTCACGAGGGCGCCCTCGTCAATCTCGAATTGCCGATGAAGGCCGACGGACGCTTCGGAGGACACATTGTCCAGGGCCATGTGGACGGCGTTGGGAAGCTGATCGCCTTCGAGCGCATCTTGGATGCGGAAGGCCGGGAATCGGAGAACTGGTGGCTGCACATCGAAATTCCGTCCGATGTCGAGAAATACACTGTGTTCAAGGGATCCATTTCAATCGAAGGCATCAGCCTGACGGTGGCGAAGCTGGAGAAGAATCGCTGCACGATCGCCATCATCCCCCACACCGTCGAACTCACGAACCTGGGCTCGCTCAATCCCGGCGATCCGGTCAATCTCGAAGCCGACGTGATTGCCAAGTATGTCGAGAAGATGATGAAAGGCGAGCCGTCGCAGAATTCGCTCACCGTGGAGGAACTGGTGCAGCAGGGATTCTAAGCAGTAGCCTACGGCGCGTCGACAGTCCTGATCGGCCGAATGCGGTGACGGATGATGTGAGGCTTCTCCTGGCGTCAGTCTTTCTCCGCTACTTTTTCACCGGCACGTAGTGAACCCCCAGTTGATCGAAAAGAAAGCTGAAAACGTCAGCGTTCTGCTCAATGCGCTCGTCGAGGGCGGTACCAATCCCGTGCCCCGCGTTGGAACTTGTGCGCAGCAAGATAGGACGATCAGAACTAGTCGCCGCCTGCAACCGCGCTGTCATCTTTCGCGACTGCATTGGGTTTACACGATGATCGTTTTCTCCCGTCAAGAAAAGAATTGCGGGGTATTTGGTTCCATCCTTGACGTGATGGTAAGGCGAGTAGCCGTAAAGAGCGGAGAACTGGCCGGGATCTTTCACGGTGCCGAACTCAGTAACGTTGAAAGCACCGTTAGGATCGAGCTCAACCCGCAGCATGTCGTAGATACCGACATAGGACACAACGGCGCGAAACAGGTCTGGACGTTCTGTGAAGGCCGCCCCCATGAGCAAACCGCCATTGCTGCCGCCGAGGATCGCCAAGTGCTCGGGCGAGGTGTATTTGTGGTCAATCAGATATTGCGCGCACCCAACAAGATCGTCGAATACGTTTTGCTTGTGCGTCAGATTACCGGCTTTGTGCCACTCCTCCCCATACTCGCCTCCACCTCGCAAGTTCGTCTCCACGTACACTCCGCCCTGATCCAGCCATACGCGTCCGAAGGAACCGAGAAAGTACGGCTTTTCGTTCACTCCATAGCCACCGTAGCCCGAGAGCAAAACCGGGTTCGTGCCATCGAGCTTGGTTCCCTTTCGGCGGATGATATTGATGGGTACGCGGGTGCCGTCCTTTGAGATGGCGAAATCGCGCACTACCTCCGCGTCGTCGAATTTGGAAGCCGAGGTCTCAAAAAGTGCGGTGCGAGACAATTTCTTCTGCCTGGCGTCAAACCTCATCCAGGCAGAGGGTTCGAGAAAGCTGGAGATGTAGAGCAACACATCGCCCTCGCCTACGGGCACAACCTGGCCAATTGCGGAAGCAGGCGGATTGACCGCGCCTATTGAACGCCCCTGGCCGTCATAAACCCGCACGCGCGACGGCCCGCCTATAATGTCGCCCACATAAAGGTTTGCGCCGGAGAGCTCGAAACCTTCGATTGAGGCGCGAGCGATCTCGTCAGTCGCCGAGCCTGCACTTTGCTCAACAATGACCTTCGCCCGCGAAAGAGGATCCGTCGGGACAGCCAGCTCGAGAATTCGGCCGCGCGGCGCATTTTTGCGGGAGAGCAAGTACAAGGAATCGTTCGATCCGATTTTCGCCGAAACGATCCCGTCGTCGAACTGCGTGACCTGCGTCCAGTGGCCTGACGTGTCCATCAGGAAATGGGCAAACTGGCCTCCATCACCGTTGGCAACCGAGGCAACCAGCCAGTGGCCGTTGTCGCTGGTGCGCAGCTGGATTTCCGCAATACGGGGAAAATCCTTCCCAATCACGTAAGTGTCCTGTTTGGGATCAGCGCCAAGCTTGTGGAAATACACTTGTTGATAAAAATTGGCGTCTTCTGATGGACGCTCGTTTGCTTGCGGATAGCGCGTGTAATAAAAGCCGGAACTATCGCCTTTCCAAGCGATACTGCCTCCGGCGGTGGCGAAGTTGACGCGCGGCACAACGTCGGCCAATTGTTTGCCGGTTGAGACCTCGAAGATACGCGCATTGCTGTCTTCGGAGCCATTCCCAGAGATGGCAGCCGCAACGTACTTACCATCCAATGATGGAACGTAAAAGTCGACGGCGAGAGATTCCTTGCTCTCGGCCGTATTGGGATCAAAGACCACCTTTGCGTCGTCGGGGTGGTCGGCAGAACGCAGAACGACCAGCTTTGGTTGTTGCTGTGGCGGCTGGTAGCACATCGCAAACAGCATTCCGCCGCGAAATTCAAGATCGTAATACCTCGACGAACTCTCGCCGATCAGTTGTTTGAACCGCTCTTTGACCGCCGCCCGCATCGGCAGACTGTCGAGATATGCCCGAGTACGCGCATTCTGGTCATGGCTCCATTGCCTGGTTTCGGGATCGTCCCAGTTCTCCAGCCAACGGTAGTCGTCGACCACCTTCACTCCCTGATATTCGTCTGTAACCGGCCGCTTCGGCGTGCTGGGGGCATTTGCAAGGGATGGGCTCTGAGCAAGGGCGGCTGAAACCAATGCGAGTGTCGCCACGAAAACTCGAAGCATATTCTTCATGGGCCGGATCCTCCTTGAAGGTGCGGGTATTTTCTTACCGGGAATCGGAAATAGCAAGTGGCGATCTCGTGAGTCAGGAGCCCGGAGCGGCCCTTTTCGATGTGATTCAGTTATGCTGTCCCTACGCCTCCAGCTTCAGTTCATCCAATTGCAAGAATTCTTGAATGATCGGATGGTCGGACTTTTCCATTTCCTCGTAAGGTCCGAAAAATATCGCTCTCGCTTCGTGCAGGAAGACGATGCGGTCGGCGAGTTTTTTGGCCAGGCGCATGTCGTGCGTAACGACCACTGAGGTCAGATGCAACTGCAGCTTCAGCCGCGCAATCAGGTCGCCCAGCAGATTTCCCATCATAGGGTCGACCATGGTGGTTGGTTCGTCGTAGAGCACGCACTCGGGCTGAGCCGCTAAAGCGCGCGCGATGGCGACCGAGCGCTTCATGCCGGTCGAAAGATCCGACGGCAACTGGTCGCGCATCGGCTTGACTCCAACCATTTCGAGCAAGCCGTCGACGACCTGGTAGATCTGATCTTCCGACAGCTCTCTCTTTTCGCGCAGGGGGAAAGCGACGTTCTCGCCTACGGTCAAAGAATCAAAGAGCGCGCCGTTCTGAAACACCATCGTGACCTTCTTGCGAATTTCTTCGAGCCGTACTTCATCGTAGTCAGTGATGTCTTCGCCCGCGACTATTACGCGCCCGGAGTCCGGCTTGAGGAAACCCATGATGTGATGCAGGGCCACCGATTTGCCCACGCCGCTGCGGCCCAGGATGCAAACCATCTCCCCGGGCAAAACGTCAAAGCTGACGTCCTTGAGAACTTCGAGCTTGCCGAATGCCTTGGATACGTTCTTGAATACGATGTAAGGAGCGATCTCCTTTGCCGACACTGATCCCACCACGCTCATACGTTCCAGCATGGCATGAGATGAGGCTCGGGCTCAAGGCTGGAAGTGCGCGAGCCTCTCAAGGGTGCGAAGCCAGATCGGCAGCGTAAAGGAAGGCTTTGTCGGCGCCCATGCGAGAGCTCTTGCCGCCGGCGAGCAGGAAGCCTGCGCGCGAGACTTGGGACTTATCGTTCATGGACTTAGAATCCGTCAACGATCTTTTCACCTGCAACTATGAAAAAGCATAAGTCCTAGCCTGCCATACACGGAAGTAACCTGTTCAGAAAAGCCCGGCGGGCGGAAGATGAGGTGTTGGCCGCCGCCGTTTGGGCATAGCCATATATGACGCAGAAGCTCATGGATGTTCTCATGTTGGGACGCTGCTCGCACGAGTTTTCCTGGCCGCGACGCGCGGCTAGCGGAGAGTACTACCAGGTCTGCCTGCTGTGTGCGACCGCCTACCAGTACGACTGGAAAACAATGCGGCGTGGCAGCCGGGTTGAGGAACCCATCTCCGAAACCACCACGATACGGCGCCGCTCCGGGCAAAGGCACCCGGCATGGATGCCGCGCGCCCGCCGCGTCAAGTTGACCGGTCCTGTCCGTTATCGCGGAAAAAATCTGAGCACGTGGTATGAGGGCTCGATCCAGAACATCAGCCAGTCGGGCGTAATGTTTCACGGGCCACAGCAGCTGCCGGTAAATGCTCTGATTGAAATGATCTTCGAGATGCCGGAAGAAATCTCCGGGCAGAAAAACAGCAACGTCCTTTGCCAGGGTCGGCTGATCCGTGTCAAGGACGCGGTCGACAATACCGAAGACGCCTTCGGTTTGGCCGCTTCAATCCTCGATTACAAATTCCTTCACCATCGCTGAGCAGCCACGGCATGGCCGCGTTTGCAGTGCCGAACCGAGCCTTCGGTGATTCCCTCGCCGTTACTTTCCCTGTTCGATTTTTCCCTGCACCGGAAGCTCATTGCATCTAAACTAGTCGAAATCGCTTGATCTATCAGGAGCTTTTATGAGGTTCCGACAACAGCAATTAGTCATCGCCTTGTTGACTGCCGTTCTGTCTTTAGGACTCGGCTGTGCGAAGGCACCCGATGACAGCCAACTGACCCAGCAGATTCAATCGAAGTTCAGCCAAGATTCCGGCTTGCAGCAGAAATCGATCACCGTCCAGACCTCGGCTGGTGTGGTCACGCTTTCCGGCCGGGTCGATAACGATGCGCAACGCGCGGCTGCGGCCCGTTACGCTTCCGCCACTCCGGGAATCAAGCAGGTCCAGAATAATCTCGAGGTCGGAACGGCGCCAGTGGCGTCACCGGCCACACAAACGGCGGCATCTCTCCCTCGGGCCAAGATGCAGCCGGCGACCAAGCCACCCGCCGGGATTTCGCGCCATCAGGACACCAAGACTTCTCCGGGCCGTGATCCGTCAGAGTGGGACTCGCCCGCCACAGACACTTCCAACGCGGGGAGCGGCGGCGGAACGACTGACGACCAGCTAGCCAGTACAGGTTCCGGCGCCTCTCAGCCGGCTCCGGTCGAGCCTGCTGCTCCGCCTCCACCTCCAGCCCCGAAGATGCTGACGATCGATTCCGGCGCAAGTGTGGCGGTTCGCCTGGTGGACACAATCAGTTCCGAGAACACGCAGCCGGGAGAAACTTTCCGCGCGACGCTTGACTCGCCCATATCGTCAAACGGCGAAGTTGCGATTCCAGCCGGATACACCGTGGAAGGCCATGTCGTCGATGTGAAGAGCGCGGGCAAATTCGCTGGACAGTCGCTGCTCGTCCTCCAACTTGACCGGCTTTCCGTCGGCAGCAAATCCTATATTCTCCAGACCGACCGGTTTCGGCGCCAGGGCAGCAACCGCTCCACCAATACCGCCGAGAAGGTCGGTGGCGGGGCAGCCATAGGAGCCATCCTTGGCGGTATTCTCGGCGGCGGCAAGGGTGCAGGAATAGGAGCAGCGGCAGGCGGCGGAGTAGGTGGCGGCGTCCAGGCAGCGGGCAAAGGTGAGCAAATCAAGTTGGCGAGCGAAACTGTGCTGCGGTTCACTCTCCAGGCACCACTGATTGTGACGCAAGTCGACAAAGGCCCGGAGCAGGGGCGTCCTAAGCTGGATACTCCCCAGTGACCTGGCTAGGCGATAAACCAGTGTGGCCACGGGAAGCGATTTCTTTTCGCTTACCGAGGTTGTGTACCTTCCGGTCATGGTTGCGTTTCTCATCACCTAAGCTTGTGATGCCTCTCACCGTTGCGCGTCCGATCCTGCAATAGAGTAAAGTTGTTGGGCGCATTTGCGACGGGAGCTTAAGGATCTCCCAAGGGAGAATTCCATGTGTACACTGAAAATCGGCTGGTTCGTTCCGGCCATCATTGTCGCCCTGATGACCATGGCATCGGCACAAGATCAGGCGAAGCCAGAAATCAAACACGTGCCCATTAAGCAGACGTCGCCGGCGTCGGGTGCGGAAATGTACAAAACATATTGCGCAGTCTGTCACGGGACCGATGGCAAGGGAAACGGCCCGGCAGCCGAGGCGCTCAAGGTGCCGCCCACCGACCTCACCACAATGGCCACAAGAAATGGCGGCAAGTATCCCTCGATGAAGGTTTCGGCGATGCTCCGCGGCGAGGAAGTGCTGGCAGCCCACGGCACTAAAGACATGCCAATCTGGGGCAACTTGTTCTGGAGCATGAGTGGAGGGCACGAGGCCGAGGTCCAGCAGCGGGTAACCAACCTGAACAAGTACCTCGAGTCCATACAGAAGAAGTAAACCTTCTCCTATTAGTCGGGAACGCCTGGAAGAGCGCGTTCCCACCTGGCATCTGGACCGTTGCCCTCCGTTCCGGCTGCTGGTAAAGTTCTGTCGGTAACGTTTGATAGCCGACAGGTCCTGGGTTTGACAAGGCGTTCCGTCCCACTCGCCCGACCGCGTTAAACCGATGCTTAAACTTTTCGTTCATCAAAGAAATTGGATCGCGCGAAATCTCCACTCCCCGCTGGTGCGCTATGGCGGCGCCATGCTCGCCGTTTGGGTTGCGCTGAGTCTCTGGACCTTCTCTTCCTTACTGCATCGCCATCCTTCGACCTTGTTCCTCGCCGCGGTCCTTCTTACGGCCCGCTATCTCGGTTTCGGGCCGGCGATTTTCAGTTCGTTTCTTTCCGCCGCTTGCCTGGATTTCTTTGTGCTTCCGCCATCTTTCTCTTTCGGCATCAGCCATCGTCTTGATGTCGAACGACTCATCGTATTTCTTGCCATATCGGTCTTCGCGGGCAGTATGGCCCGGCAGAAAACGCTGGCCGAATCACGAGCCCACCGCGCAGTTCGCGAGATGGCCGCTATTGTGGCATCCTCCCGTGACGCCGTCTTCTCCACCAATCCACAAGGCAATATCACCAGTTGGAATCGCGCCGCTGAGCGTCTGTATGGCTACAGCGTCGAGGAAGCTCTCGGAATGCCGGTCACCCAATTGGCGCCTCCCGATCGGCGCCACGAAGTCGACCGCAACCTTGAGACTCTGCACGCGGGCGGCCACATCGATTCCTACCAGACCGAGCGCTGCCGCAAGGATGGAACACGTTGGCCCCTTGTTTTGTCAGTCTCGCCGCTGCTAGACGCGCACGGGCGATTTGTGGGCACCTCGGCCATTGCCCACGACATCTCGGCCGAGAGGCGGTCGGAGGAGGCCATCCGCCGCCGCGAAAAGCTCGCTACCGCAGGCCGTCTCGCCGCCTCGATCGCCCATGAAATCAACAATCCGCTCGAGGCTGTCATCAATCTTCTTTACCTCGTCCGCCACGACCCCGCTCACGCCAACGAACATCTGACCATGGCAGAGCAGGAAATCGGCCGACTCGCTCGCATCGCCCAGCAGACCCTCGGCTTTGTGCGCGACGCCAGTTCTCCGGGTTCTGTGGAACCGTCCGCCATCATGGATGAAGTCCTCCAGTTGTATTCGCATAAACTACTGACCCGCCAGATTCGCGTGACACGCCGCTATCGCGATACCGGCAAAATCCCCGCAAACTCTGGCGAACTGCGGCAGCTCTTTTCCAATCTGATTGTCAATGCGACCGATGCCATGGCAAAGGAGGGGTGCCTCTATGTGCGCGTCGCGCCGAGCCGTGACTGGTCCGATGACCGCGAGGGAGTCCGGATTACGGTGGCTGACACGGGCAGCGGAATTCCCCGGGAGAATCTGGACCGCATCTTCGAACCTTTTTACACCACGAAGAGTGACGCGGGAACGGGCCTTGGCTTGTGGATTTCAAGCGGGATTGTGCGTGAACATGGCGGCTCGATCCACGTCCGCAGCCGGGCCCATGGAGGAAAAACCGGAACCGTGTTCTCCATTTTTCTACCCTGCCAATATGAGGTGAGCCAGGTTGCCTAACCGCGAGTTGGCGGAATCACTTGCCTGATCGGGAGTAGATCATTTGCCCTAGAGTTGCAGATCGCCGTTGTGCGAGTTCGTCCCCGGTAATTTCGAGTTCCTTGCAGTGAAAGCCCTTGTTGAACTCGCAAGAAAGCCGGCATTTGCTGCACCACTTTTCTTCATTCCCAGCAATGACTTGGCTCTCGGCATCAGTACAGTGACTTTCGTACTTAGAAGGGGAAGCCGCAAACCGCCTATAATCATGCAAACCCTGATAGTGCTGGCACTTAGACAACTTGGACACCATTTTTGAAGCCGCGATCTTCGCTCTGGGGCTGTGCTGGGGCAGCTTCCTGAACGTGTGCATCTACCGTTTGCCGTTGGGCAAGTCGGTAGTCGCGCCGAGGTCCGCGTGCCCGCATTGCGGAACTCTGATTCCGCTCTACCACAACATTCCGGTCCTGAGCTGGCTGATTCTCGGGGGCAAGTGCCGGTCCTGCAAGCAGCCGATTTCCCCGCGTTATTTGATAGTGGAAACACTCACCGGAATTTTGTTCCTCGCCTGCTATCTGCACTTCGGCCTGAGCTTTGCCATGCTCAAGTACGCGACGCTCGGCTTCCTTCTGCTCGGACTGATCTTCACCGACGCGGAAACCAAGCTCCTCCCCGATGCGCTTACCTTGCCCGGGATCGCGGCCGGCATTGGATTCAGCCTTTTGGTCCCGATATACGATCTTGCCTCTCGCATCATACCCAGCCTGGTTTCGGCCAGCATGCGCGGCCAGATTCCCTGGAGAATGTGGTCGCTGGCCGATTCCCTGCTGGGCGCGGCCGTCGGCGCCTCGTTCCTCTACGGCGCAGCCGCCATCTATCTCCGTGCTCGCGGAGTCGAAGGCATGGGCTTCGGCGACATCAAGCTGATGGCCATGATCGGCGCGTTCCTCGGAACCAAGCTTACGGTCCTGACGATATTTACCGCCTCGCTGGCGGGTTCTCTTTTCGGATTGAGCACGATGCTAGCAGTGTGGTTCAAGCGAAGCCGCCGCATCGCATCGCGCGGTACTCCCAGGGTCGAAGCTCGCCGGCGGGCCTGGCATTCGGCCTGTCTCGTTTTTCGCTATTACCAGATGCCTTTCGGCGTCTTCCTGGGCGCCATGGCAATCCTGTCATTCCTGTTCGGCGACAGGCTCCTGCACTGGTATTGGAGGGCGCTATGAGGCTGCTGGCGAGTCCGGTCGCGCTGCGCATGGGCCTCTTGCTGCTCTCCGCCCTTTTCGCTTTTGGCTTCGGATGGTTCCTCATCCGCCGCATGCGGAAATCGCTCGCCGCCGAACCCGAGTCCCTCAATCACGTGCCTTTGGCAACCGAGGGACTGCCCGTCCACGCCTACCACGCTGTGATTCAACAGCTGAAACAGCAAAAGCACGAGCTCGCGGCCCTGCAACTTTCGGAACGCAGAAAGGCAAAGGCATCGGATTCGCTCAGTTCGGCCGTGCTGGCTAATCTGCCAAGTGGAGTGTTGTTCCTGAACACCGCCGGGTTAGTCCGCCAGGCGAATTCGGCGGCGCGCTCACTGCTGGGATTTGCATCGCCCGCAGGCCTTCACGTAAGCGACCTCTTCCGCGCCGCCATCGTACGCTCGACCGACGGAGTAGCCACACATACTGATGTCAAGCAAGCGCTCGGACCCGCGCTTTTGGGGAAAAGCGCCGTGCGCGGCTTGCTCCTCAACTATGTCTCGCGCGCCGGTGAAAACCGCGTGCTTGAGGTAACAGCATCTCCGGTAATGGCCGACGACGCCAGCCTGATGGGCACAACTTTGGTCCTCAGTGACAAGACCGATATCGAGCGCTTCCGCCACGATCAGCGCGTCCACCGGGAGATCTCCCACGAGATGGCGGAGGAATTACGCACCTCCCTCGCGACCATCTCTGGATGCGCGCAGCAGTTGGCTCACAGCCAGGATGCAGAATTAGCCCGTAATCTGGCAGACAATATCGCGGCCGAAGCGGCGAAATTGGATCGTACGATTGGCAGTTTCCTGGAGGCCCGCGAGGCTGCGGTCTCCGGTTCCTGAATTCAGCGTTGGCGGGACACGCAATCAGCCCCGCGGAAGGATGATTCTATGAAGCAAACGATGACGATGAAATGGATAACGGCGGCCGCTCTACTCCTGCTGGCATCCGGTGCTGCCATGGCTCAGTCTCAGAACACTTCTCTTGGCGACTACGCACGTGGCATCCGCAAGAATAAGCCGGCAACAAACGCAGCCAGCCAGCACTACGACAATGACAACCTCCCAACGAACGGCGCCTTGAGCGTAGTCGGGCCGTCTCCGTCACCATCCGGCGCGCCAGGCAGCCCGGCGGCGAATGGAGCTTCCGCCGCACCGGCGGCTTCCGCGGGTGCCGCTGCTCCGGCAGCCGACAAGCAGAAGGCCAACGAAGAATTGCAGAAGAAAATCGACGCCGAGAAGGCAAAACTCGACTCACTAACCCACGACCTCGACCTCGAACAGCGCGAGTATCGCATGCGCGCGGCCGTCTTCTACAGTGACGCGGGCAATCGCCTGCGCGATGCCGCCGATTGGGACAAGCAAGACGCCCAATACAAGTCCGACATGGAAAGCAAGCAGAAGGCAATCGAATCCGCCAAGGAGCAGCTCACGCAGCTGCAGGAAGACGCGCACAAGGCCGGGATCGAAGAGAAAAAAGAAGACACGTCCGACAAAGACAAGAAAGACACCACCAAAGAGGACGACTCGGAAAAGAAGTAGAACTGGTTTGACGCGGTGGAATAACTCGATGTCCCGCCTTTGGGTGGCGCAGCGCTTCAGTGCTGCGGTAGGCGCACTGTTTTGAAATGCGGCTTTAAGCCGCCGAGGTGCCGGTTCCTGCTTATTACAGTTTCAGTCGTTCCCGAATCTGCCGGGCGTGAAGGCACCCATGCAACCAATGGAACTTCCGCCACTCGTTGGCAGTCAGCGGCCCCAGCACGGGATGGTCCATGATCTTGGCGCTCGCTCCAAAGCGGCGTTCGCAATCGTCCAGGCCCGCAGCCATTCTCTGAATCTCTCCCAAAAGTTTTTCGCGAACCTTCGCAAGCGGCATCCCGCGCGGAACCGCGCGTTCAGGAGCTTTCGCTCCTTCCGGCAAATACCCGAGCTTCGTCACCACGAAACTCTTCACACGGTGCTTGAAAGTTACGCGCGTCGCCAGAGGAACCCCGCCCTCCAGACACTTGGCAATCCCTTTGTTGGTGTTCGTGTAGGTCAGATAAAGATGCTCGACAATCTCGGCCGAGTTCCACTTTCCCGCAGGCGCTTTTTGCATAGCGTCGCGGGTCGCGCCTTGCAGGGCCGCTTCAAGCTCTTCTGGCAGCTTTTCTAGATAGTGGTCCATGGCTTGCGCCCAAACGACGAAACAAAGTTCCGGGAATTCTATAGGATTCGCTGCCGGTTCAGCGGTACTGAATACAGTACAATGATCGGATCATTTTCGAATTTCGAATCTTGCGCGATCAGGACCGCCCCATGAAAAAACTATTGCTGCCAATTCTATTGGTGGCCGCCATGTCCGGATGCTCGTCAGAACCGAGCAAGCCTGCAACTCCCCAAGCCACGCAACCCAAAGCCCCGGAGCTGATCACGGGAAGCAGCGCCTTTTTCAAGTGCTACATCGCGGCCCGCGGCTGGGCACCCGATGCGCAGCCCTTCCGCGTCGAGTCGACCGCCTCGAAAACGGGAGACGGCAAAGCGGGCGAATGGCGTGCGGGCTTCGCCTCCGCCGCGCAGCATACGATAAAGTCCTACACGTGGTCGAACGGCGATATCGCCCACAGCGCCGATGACACCTACAGCCCGACCAACTCCTCGACCCAGGTTTTCAATGTCCAGTTCCTGAAAGTGGATACCGACAAAGCGTTTACCGTCGCCCAACAGCATGGCGGGGCCAAGTTGCTCGAAAGCAATCCCGATATGCCCGTGCTTTACGTGCTCGACTGGAACCACCCAACCAACGAGCTGCTCTGGCACGTGATCTACGGCACGGATCGCGACAGCGCCAAACTGCGCGTCGCGGTCAACGCATCGACGGGAGATTTTTCGAAGGTGGAGAAGTAGGAAGGGGTAGTCAACGGTTAGGCAATTTGTAGCGCCGCCGTCCCGGCCGGGGTCCCCAGCGCGCCCGCTTTTGGCGTGATGGGGTGGAGGCGGCTGTCCGGCGGGCGTCCCTTCGACAAGCTCAGGGCAGGCTCTTCGCCCGCCGGTCGAACACGAGCACGCTTTCGGGACAGCCGGCAGGATGCCGGTGCTACGGGCTCTTCTTTTCCGCCAGCTTTTCCAGCGATGCCCGCGCATCCTTCGCTAGCGGCCCCTCCGGCAAAATCTTCAAGTATTGCTCAAAGTCTTTTCGCGCCTCGGCCTTGTTGCCCATCTTTTCCTCGCACACGGCAAGACGATAGGTAGCAATGGCATCATTATCTTTGTAGTACAGGGCTTCCTTGTAGCGCTCCAGCGCCGCTCTGTAATTCTTCCGCTTGAAGTAGTAGTCGCCCACCTCAACGTCCTTCTGCGCCTTATACGGATTCCAGGGATGAAATTCCTGCACGCCGGTCGTGTCGGCAGGCGGAGTTGGTTCCAGATCGGCGACCGCCGACTTGCTGAAGGGATGGTCCTTCGCGTCGTCCTTGGGCGGGCTGAGGTCGGTGCGCGTCTCGCGGCTGGAACTCTCCTCCGTATCGCTATCTGCGGCCGCCTGGTTCGAAGATGCCTGCTTCGAGGAATCCTGGGTCGAGGGACTTTGGCCGGAAGCACCGGGGGTGGACGAACCCTGATCCAACGAACCCTCCCCAGATGCCCCCTTGCTCGACGGAGGTGGATCCGAGGATGGCTGCTGCGCCAGACAGTAAGTTCCAGCTAGCAGCACGACAGCGAGAACGGTAGCTCGGTCCATCCTGTGAATATTCTAGCTCGAATAAGGTTGGATACGGCGACGCACTGCCGCGACTAAAGCCATTAGACGGCGTCCCATTCAGCGATGATCACCGCCGTGCGCCACTTGCACCAGGAAAATCAGGCCGCCTATTTCGGGCGGCCCGTTTGGCGAAATCCTCCGGGGAGGAGGGAAACTTACAGTGACGGCGGATTCGCGTTCGATGTCTGTGCCGGCTGCGTCTGTTCCGATGCGCCCGTGTTCGTCATCAGGTGAATATCGACGCGGCGGTTCTTGGCTCGCCCGGCGGACGTCTTATTCGTCTCGACCGGCTTATCCTTGCCCAGCCCGATCAGATAGATCTTGTAAGCCGGAATGTTTTTCTCCGCAGCCAGGTACTGAATCACCGCATCTGCCCGGCGCTGGCTTAGATCGTAGTTATAGTCCGCGCTGCCCACCGAATCGGTCGCCCCTTCTACGGTAATGATGTATCCCTTGGTGGTGGCAACGCTGGCCGCAAGTTGATCGATCGCTTCTTTAGCATCCTTGGTGAGGTTGTCCTTATTGAATCCAAAATGCACGGACGTCTCCGCCACCGACTTATAGTTATCCAGGTTAACGACCGTGTTGGTCAGGGTATCCACGCGCTGGGACGCGGTGTTGGCGGCCATCTGCGCTTTGTCTGCGCTGGCGCCGGCGGCCAATGCCTTCTGGTCCGCGGCCACGGCGCTTGCCTGCACCTGTTGAATGCCGGCCTGCGCCCGTTGATCCACGTCCTTAATGTCTTTCGAGTTCTTCGCTGTCAGGTCGTCCAGTTCGTTGGTCTTGTTGATCAGCGGCGTTGTCTGCTGACGCACATAATTCTTGGTTGAACAGCCAATCGATGCCGCCGCTATTGCCGCCAGCATTAGGGTCAAACAAATTCGTTTCATCTGAGTGAGGGCTCCTTCCCCCATAATGATTGCCCGATCTCTTTTCCTACCGCTTTTTTGTTTTCCAGTCCACAGCAGTTGTCCTGATGCGATCTCAAGACGCTCCAAACACTGCACAACTCTATTAAAGCACGACGGGTGCCACTTTGATTTCCACAGGCATCAAGATAACAATCCTCGAATCAACCGGTTAGAAACGTTGCGAGCAGCCGCTTGATGCGTCTGTGCAAGCAATCCCGATATGGACCGTAGAATTTTTATACTGCTAGCAGTGCCCTGGTGCCATTGATCAGCACTCCCTGGCCCTATCCTAGGACCCACCGAAGCTAACCCCAGACACGTTCACATCACCGGCGGCACAGTGATTCCCATCACTTGCAAGGCTCGAATCAGTTCGCGGCGAGCCACAGCAGCCGTCATCAGAAGAAACGTTTTGCAGCCCTCGTCCGGCTCGGCGAGGATCGGATGTTGGTGATAGAACGTGTTAAAAAGCTGGGCCAATTGGAATGTGTGCTTGGCAAGATAAGCCGGCTCGGTAGTCGCGATGCACTGGCCGACAACGTACGACGTTTTGGCCGCCGCCAGCCAGAGTTCCCAAATCGTGTTGCCGGAATCGCTGCCGAAATATTGCCTGAAAGCCTCGGCTCCGATGCGGCCTTTCTCGCTGGTCAAGAACGTGTCCGCATTCAATCCGCCTTTGCGGAAAATGTTGGTAGCACGGACAACAGCATATTGCGCGTAAGGTCCGGTTTCTCCCTCAAAGCTCAAAGCGTCCTTGAAATCGAAGGCAATCACCGACGGTTTGGTGAACTTGAGCATGAAATAGCGCAGCGCGCCGATGGCAATCTGGGTTGAGATCGCGGCGCGCTCGGATTCACTCAGCTCAGGGTGCCGCGCATCCACTTCCTTGCGGGCAGAAGCAATGAGCGCGTCCAGCAGATCGTCGGCCTTAACGCCAAAACCCTTGCGCCCGGAAACCTCGATCCACGGCCGTTTTTTCTCTTCCTCATTCAGTTCGTAGCCCAACTCCGCGGCACATCGCGGAGTAAGCGCGACCATCTCATAAGAAAAATGCGTATAGCGGTCGGCGGCCTCACCATGTCCAAGCCCGCGCAGGGCTTCGATCACCGTGTTCTGCGCCTCCGATTGCCGCGCATCGATCACGTTATAGATTTCAGCAACGTCGCCGAAGTGCGGATGGTCTCTTGCGGCCTCGCGATCGTCGGGCGTGGTCGAAATCCAGCAATCATGCTCGTTGGGATAGCGGAGAAACTTGCGATAGCTGAAATCGCGCCCGAGCAGGCCAAACTTCCACATGTGGTAAGCGACGTCTTTGCCCACGTACCCAACCGTGCCATTCGAGCGCACGATCACTTTCTGATCTTCTTCGTCGATTTTTTCCTCTGTGTCCTCCGTGCCCTCTGTGGTTAAGGGTTTTGCAGTCCCGGCGCGCCGCATGATCCAGCATCCCTTGTTCTTGCCGTCGTCTTCGTAGGTGAGCACGCCAGCGTCTCGAAGCTTCGCGAACGCGGCCTCCCAAAAATGCAGGTGAAGAATCTCGCTCTCGCGCGGCAGGAAATCGTATTCGATGTCGAGCCGGTCCATAGTCTCGAGATGCCGCTTCAGCACCGCGGTCGAGATCAACTCGGCAAGCTGCGCCGTTTCGTTGTTCCCCTTCTCAATGGCGTGAAGCACAGCTGCGCGTGCGGCGAGGTTCTGCTTGTCTTCCTCGTACCAGCGCGAAACGCGCGCGTAAAGGTCCCAGCAATAAAAATCAAAGCGCGGGCCGGAAGCGAGCGCCGCAACTTCGGCGCGCGATTTCTTTTCCACGTGCGTAAACCCGACCACCACGTCCGCGACCTGCACGCCGGTGTTGTCGATGTAATTTTGAATGTCAACTTCCCTGCCCGCAAAGCGCAGCAGCCGGACGAAAGTGTCGCCCAGGATGGCGTTGCGCAGATGTCCGATGTGTGCGGCTTTGTTAGGATTGATGCTCGAATGCTCAACCAGCACTTTACCCTCGGGAGCAGCCAGGCTCAGAACCTGATCACGAGCGAGGGAGGCGCCGAGGGCAACGCGATCGACGCGAACGTTGATATACCCGGCCCCAGCGACTTCGAATTTTTCTATGCCTTCTATCGGGCCGATTCCCGCAACGATCTCGTCGGCGATCTTGCGCGGAGCCTTGCGCAGCGCGCGCGCCAGTTCAAACGCGATGGGAAGCGCGAACTCCCCGAACTCGACCTTCGGAGGTTGCTCGACAACAATGTTCGCGACTTCGCGCTGGTATGTACGACGCAAAAAATCGCGCACCGATTCCGCAAGGCGGCGTTCGAGATAACGGTACAAGAATCCCTCTAAATGATTGAAGAAACGATGATTCTAACAAAATCCGGACGGCAGCCGGGTTTGACGCACGCAGACAGCGAAACTTATGATGAAAAAAGGTCGTTCGTCGTTGGTCGTCCGGCACTCACGAACTTTGTCAATCGCCGAGATGACCCGTCCCGAGACTCACCGGTTAAGCTCACAGCCTCTAGCGTATCCGTCTCGCGAACGACCAAAGACGAACGGCCAACGACGGGTTTTCTTATGCGCATTGCCTACCTGGACTGTTTCTCCGGCATCAGCGGCGACATGTTTCTGGGCGCGCTGGTAGATGCCGGAGTTTCGGCCAGCCTGCTCGAAGAAACCGTCGCGGCGCTGGGACTCGGCGCGAAACTCGAAATTTCGCGCGTGGTACGAGGAGGAATCGCAGCGGCCAAGGTCGATGTACGCGTCGCCGGCGAAGAGAATATGCCGCGCGAAGCCTCTCGCAAGCGGAGTGCCCAGAAGTCCTCGCACGCACACTCGCATTCGCAGTCAGATTCACACGAACACGCTCATAGCCGGGGCCTGTCCGAGATCCGTGCAATCATCCAAAAAGCCGCGATCAGCACAACGGCGAAGGCAACTGCAATCCGCATCTTCGAGGCCCTGGGCGCCGCCGAAGCGGAGATTCACAATACCTCGGTCGAGCAAGTGCATTTTCACGAGGTGGGCGCCGCAGATGCGATGGTTGATATCGTTTGCGCCGCCGTCGGCGCCGAGGCGCTGGCCGTGGACGAGTGGGTATGCTCGCCCCTCAACGTCGGCGGTGGCACCGTGAAATGTGCGCACGGAACGTTGCCCGTTCCCGCGCCCGCCACCGTCAAGCTCCTGAAAGACGCACCGGTCTATTCGTCAGGGCCGCAGGTAGAACTGGTAACTCCCACGGGCGCCGCAATTGTGAAAACGCTGGCAACGCGTTATGGCACATTCCCCGCAATGAAGATCGACCACGCCGGCTACGGCGCTGGAACGCGCGAATTTGCAGATCATCCTAACGTTTTGCGTCTGACCGTGGGAGAAGCGATCGTGGGAACGGAAGCCAGCTTGACTAGCGGCGTTTCCGCCGTAGATAACGAGAGCGAAATGGAGCACGTCGCCCAAGACCGCATCGCCATTCTCGAAGCCAATCTCGACGATCTGAGCCCGCAGGTCCTCGCCTACGCCATGGAGCGTCTGCTCGCCGAAGGCGCGCTCGATGTGTTCAGCATGCCAGTGCAGATGAAGAAGAACCGTGCAGGAGCACTGCTGACCGTGCTCGCAAAGCCAGTTGACGCCGGCCGCCTGACAAAAGTGATGTTCGCCGAAACCACAACGCTGGGCGTGCGCCGGCGCGACGAACACCGCCGAGTGCTCGCGCGGCGCTGGGAAACGGTCGAAACCGAGTGGGGCCCCGTGCGCATCAAGATTGCGAACATGAACGGGACAGTTTCCAACTACGCTCCAGAATTCGAAGACTGCCGCCGGATCGCGACTGAGCATCGCGTCCCGCTGAAAAAAGTTATGGAAGAAGCGCTGCGGAAGTACGGGGCGACCGGTTCCTAGTTGTTCGCCCCTGCACCCTCTCTTGTGACAAACTGATTGCGAGAGGCAACAGCTAGAAGCTAACGGCCAGTCAGGCCGCAACACAGACACCAACAAAATCATGAGCAAGAAGTTCTACATCACGACGCCAATCTATTACGTCAACGCGCGCCCTCACATCGGCCACGCTTACACCACCATTGCGTGTGACACCATCGCCCGCCGCCATCGCATGCTGGGCGACGACACCTGGTTTCTGACCGGCACCGACGAACACGGCCAGAAAATCGAGCGCGCCGCGCAGGCCGCCGGCAAAACGCCGCAGCAGTTTGCTGACGAAGTCTCGTCGCAGTTTCGCTCGCTGTGGGACCACATGCGTCTTACATGCGACGATTTCATCCGCACGACTTCGGAGCGCCACAAGCTTGGCGTGCAAGCGCTTTGGTGCAAGATCCGCGATAACGGCTACATCTACAAAGGCACTTACACCGGCCAATACTGTGTTTCTGATGAACTCTATGTGGACGGTGCGGGGCCGGGCGATCCCTGTCCAGATTGCGGACGAATCACCGAGACCGTCCACGAAGAAAATTACTACTTCAAGCTCTCCGCTTTCCAGGAGAAGTTGGTAGACCTCTATACCAGCCAGCCCGATTTCATCCGCCCCGAAACGCGACGCAATGAAGTGCTGTCCTTCGTGAGCAGCGGCCTGCGCGATCTCTCCATCAGCCGCAGCACGTTTTCCTGGGGCATCCCCGTGCCGGACGATCCGAAGCACGTGATCTACGTCTGGCTCGATGCGCTCGCCAACTACATCACCGCCCTCGGTTACGGGTCAGCGGATCAGAGCAAGTACGAAAAGTACTGGCCCGCCGACGTGCACATGATCGGCAAGGAAATTGTGCGCTTCCATTGCGTCTATTGGCCGGCGTTTCTGATGGCGGCCGGCTTGCCGCTGCCCGAAGGAATCACGGCGCACGGGTGGCTTCTGTTTGAAGAAAACAAAATGTCGAAGTCACGCGGCAACATCGTGCGCGCGGAAACGATCGTAGACGTACTGGGCACCGACGCGCTCCGCTATTTTCTGCTCCGCGAGATTGTTTTTGGCCACGATGGTTCCTTCAGCTTCGACGCTCTCGTGCAGCGCTATAACGCCGACCTGGCGAATGGTCTAGGCAATCTCGCCAGCCGCACGCTGACCATGATCACACGCTATTTCAAAGGTGAAGTGCCGCCTCCGTCGCCGACTGCGGCACATGGTGCAGGCGATGATGCCATTGCCGAGGCGGCTCGAAAAGCTATTGCGGATTTCGATTCATGTTTTGATCAATACCAGTTTTCCAAGGCGCTCGAAGCCGCTTGGGGGCTGGTCTCAGCCGTGGACAAGTACATCGTCGAAAACGAACCGTGGGCCCTGGGCGACAAGCAGGATGAAGCGAGCCGCGCGCGCCTCGCCACCGTGCTCTATACCAGCGCCGAAGCACTTCGCGTAGTGACGGCGCTCGCGCATCCAGTCATGCCGGATGCCACGGCCAAAATCTGGGCACAGCTGGGCCTGGGCGATATCAAGAAGTTCGATCTGACTCAACTGAAGTGGGGACAGTTGCCGCTAGGCACGAAGCTCGGCGAAGTGCAGGCGGTATTTCCCCGCGCAGACAAATCCGCAGTAGAGAGGATGCAGAAGATGGAAGAGCAAAGTGCAAATGGAGGGACGGGAGCCCCGCCGATCCAGCCGAGCGAAGCGCGGCAGCAAGCGCCAGCGGTGTCAGCCACGCCACCGGCGGCAGTCTCGGCCAAGCCCGCTGCCATGATTCCCGACGGCAAAATCACGATCGACGATTTTGCCAAGGTCGAGTTGCGCGTGGCCCAGGTAAGAGTAGCCGAGCGCGTGAAAGGCGCCGACAAGCTGCTGCGGCTGGAGGTCGACCTCGGAACCGAAGTACGCCAATTGGTAGCCGGGATTGCCGAGGCCTACACTCCCGAATCGCTGATCGGTCGCAAGGTCGTAATCGTAGCCAATCTCGCACCGCGCAAACTGCGCGGCCTCGAGTCGAACGGCATGATCGTCGCCGCCTCCATCGAAGGCGGAAAGCCGGTGCTGGCAAGCTTCCTGGAGGATGTGCCGGTGGGAGCAAGGCTGAAGTGAGTGGGGCCGGACCCACGATCCCTTGGCGTCAGACTCGCCTTACGCGGCATCCTTTTGACGTGGTTTCGTCAGCCTTTCTGGTTGCCGTGCTACTGATCACCAACTCTTGTGGACCAAGAAAGAAGATGGCTTGGTTTGGCAGCATGCGGGTCGACCCGGTCACTTTGGGAATGTGGGTTGGCGACGAAATCCCGGAGCCGAAGCATCCCACCTCCGACTATTATTTCCAATTCCCATACGCAAGCGGAGACTACAGCGTCGCGCACTACGGCACGGGGGACCAGACCATTTGCTACAACTACTTCGAAGTTCGCCCTGACAATCGCCTCATCACTCGATTCAAGCGTCAGGTCCTGTTGGCGGGAGAGTTCGGGACGGTCTATGGGGAAAGTACATACTTCTACGATCCCATGTATGCTGGGCAGGCAAACGAGTTTTTCACCGTGTCCAACATGAACGGTGTAGGAGTGGAGCCTTTTCGGGTAGCGCCAGCGCTTCCCGCCGGGACGAACCTGAGCCTCGATGCAGTCAGCGTGATCCGAGTCTTTCGGGAAGCTCCGGAATTCTTGATTGTTTCCGCAAATTACGCACCTGACGGACATCTTGAGAGCCTCCATGTCAACGGCGCCAAGCACGGAGACTGGGTGCACAGCAACGAAATTAAGGCGCTGTATCCCGATCTTGGAGTCGCCACCATGATCGGAGACCGGCCGCAGACGCGGGAACATTTCGGGCTTCCAGCTACGTTTCCAACGCGGCAGTACCTTCAGAAACCTGCGAACACCTTTGCGAGGGTAGCGCTAAACAGCGTCATGGACGTCATCAATCTGCACTACGATCGCAACCGCTGGGTGCGGCAAGAGTCGTTCTTGCCAGACGGCACACGCAGCGTCAGATTTCTGACTTACGTCATCACCGAGGAGGACAAAGCCCTCGATCCGGTTGACAACAGCCGGATGTTCGGGCGGTTCTCGTACACTCGTAACCCCGGACAAAACTGACAGGAGTTTGAGAATTTGTTCACCGACTCCCACGCCCATCTCGAAGGCAAGCGCTACGACGTTGACCGCGACGAAGTTCTAAAGCGGGCCAAGTCTGCCGGTGTCACCACGTATCTCGCAATCGGAAATGGCAACGGCCCCGACACTGCCGACTGCGGAATCCGCCTGGCGGAGCAATACAGCGGACGTCCGGAGTATCCGGAAATATGGGCCAGCGTCGGCATCCATCCCCATGAAGCGAGCCTAGCCAACGAGGCCGCCTATGCTCAACTCGTAGCCTGGGCGCGCCATCCGCGCATCGTGGCCTGGGGAGAAATCGGCCTCGACTACTTCTACGATCACTCACCGCGTCAAGTGCAGAAGGAAGTATTCCGGCGCCAGATGGAATTAGCCAAGGCGGCCGAATTGCCGATCATCATCCACTGCCGTCCCTCCGACAACAGCGAAAACGCATGGGACGACTGTCTGTCGCTCATCGCCGAAAACTGGGCGCCCAGTAGACTGAGCGGCATCCTGCACTGTTTTACCGGCACCGTCGAGCACGCGCGCCGCGCGCTCGAACTGGGCTTCCTGATCTCCTTCGCCGGCAACATCACGTTCCCCAAAGCGCAGAATATTCGCGATGCCGCGCACATTGTGCCCCTCGATCGCATGCTGATCGAAACCGACTCGCCCTACCTTGCCCCGATTCCGCACCGTGGCCAGCGCAACGAACCCACGTTTGTCATTGAAACCGCGCGCAGAATCGCCGAGTTGCGGGGCATGACCGCAGAGGCCGTCGGAGAGCAAACTTCAGAAAACTTCCGCCGCTTCTTCAAAACAGGTCAGCGCTGATCCCAGGTTCGCATCTGGCGCGGCGCCTGTGGCATCATGTCCGCAGAAATGCGTGGGAGCTGGGGGTCTGGCATGGCAAGCACTTCAATTGGCACAACCGTCGCAAAAAGAATCAGCCCCATGTTGGCAATCGACAACATGGAGAAAACCATCCTCTTTTACCAGAGCGTGCTGGGCTTTACGCCTACCATGAAATCGCCCGGCTACTCGGCCATCGAACGGGATGGACAAACCATCCACTTCCAGAAGGCCGCCTCCGAAGACGTGAGGAAGTGCATGCGCGAGCACACCGAGATCTACATTGAAGTTTCTGGCATTCACGCTTTGTGGGAGCATGTGAAGGCATTTAAGAGCCAGTACAGAATTCGCGATTTATTCGACCGGGAATACGGGATGACCGAGTTCCACATTGCAGATCCAAACGGGTGCCTGGTGTTCGTGGGCGAGCCCACATCGAAGCGATGCTGACACCGGCCGCTTTACCTGGCCCGCTTCCCAATTCGCATCTTTCCTGCTCACAAACCGCCTCTTCTGTTACCCTCTTGGGTACGGGCTCGGGTGAGCGACTGCTGCACAAGTGCGAAAAAGCTGCGTCGCTTCCTGTCGCCTGACAATTCAAAAACAGCGCTGTTTCATAAGACCCAATGCCAGACAACAGTTTTGACATCGTCAGCAAAATCGACCTGCAGGAAGTTTCGAACGCCATTCAGCAGGCCATGAAGGAAATCACGACCCGCTTCGACCTGAAGGACTCGAAATCCCAGATCGCCCTTGAAGGCAAGGACGCAATCATCCTGCACTCGGCCGATGAGTTCAAACTCAAATCGATTAACGACATTTTCCAGCAGAAGCTCGTGAAACGCGGAGTGCCCCTGAAAGGACTAACCTACGGCGTGGTCGAGCCCGCGGCGGCAAGCACCTCGAAGCAGAAGATCACGATGCAGCAAGGCATCCCCATCGAAAAGGCGAGAGAGATTGTGAAGTTCATCAAGGACTCGAAAAAGAAGTTGCAGGCGTCAATCCAGGGCGATCTGGTGCGCGTTAGCGGCAAGGACCGCGATACGCTGCAGGAGATTATCGCGCTGCTGAAGCAGAAAGATTTCGGAATCGACATGCAGTTTACGAACTATCGGACGAACTAGAAGATCAAACCGCCGAGACGCAGAGAACGCCGGGGTTGCCGGAGCATCGGGTTAGCACATTCGTGAAATGGTTCATCTCGGCGCACTTGGCGTTTCGGCGGTGAGAATTCAACTTGAGCACAACCAGCGCCACTAACGGGAAAGAGATTTTCGACCTGCTCCGCGACGACATTGTCGCCATCGAAGAGCAGTTCGGGCAGGACACCGTCTCGAACGTCGCCGCCATCACCGAGATTGGCGAATACCTGCGCGCCGGTGGTGGCAAGCGCATCCGCCCCGCCCTGCTTTTGCTTTCCGCCAAGCTGCTGGGCTACAAGGGCACGGGCGCAGTCAAGCTCGCCTCCGTCGTCGAAATCATTCACACCGCAACATTGGTCCACGACGACATCATCGACGAAGCCCAGACGCGCCGCGGCCGCCCCGCGGCCAATACGCAGTGGGGTAACTCGAAGTGTGTCCTCGCCGGCGACTGGCTCTACATGCAGGCCTTCAAAATCGCCATGCAGGAGCGCAATTTCCGCATCCTCGACGTGCTCATCGAACTGACTCAACAAATGGTCGAAGGCGAGCTGCTGCAGATGGAGAAGCTCGGCCAGCTGATCTCCTCGCAGGAGTACCTCGACCTGATCTACCGCAAGACCGCGTGTCTTTTTTCCGTGTGCATGCGCGTCGGCGGCATCCTCGGCAGCGCAACCAGCGAACAGGAAACCCGCCTCGGCCAATACGGCCGCGACCTCGGCATGGCCTTCCAGATCGTCGACGACGTGCTCGACCTGACCGCCTCCGAGAGCGTGCTGGGCAAGCCCGTAGCCAGCGACCTGCGCGAAGGCAAAGCCACCATGGCCATCATTCATGCGCTCGAGCGCTGTGCGGCCGCCGAACGTCGTCAAATCGAAACCGTCATGCGCGACCGCGCCTTCAATGGCGTCACTCACGCCGACATCCTGACCATCCTGAATCGCTACAGCTCTCTCGAATACGCCTCCAGTCAAGCCGCCCACTACGCCGAGTCAGCGCGCACTGCCATCTGCGTCTTCCCCGATTCCGAAATCAAGCGCGCCCTCCTCTGGGCGCCTGAGTATGTAATCGCCAGAGAAAAATAGCGCCAAGTACCAGCCCCCAGCCTCGGGGGCCGCAGGCCACCAACCGTCCCTTCTCAGTGCTGCTCCATAAACTCCGCCAGCTTCCTCAGCCTGATCGTCGCGTCATTGGCCGCGTCCTGCTGCAACCATCCGAGATGGCCCGCTCCATAGATCACAAGAATCCTGTCGTTGGGAGATTCAATCAGATTCACGATGTTGTGATAAATGCGAATATTCCGCTGATACCAGGCGGCGAGCAGGTCCGGTCCGGCGTACTCCTCAGGGTCGCCATACGGCACAAAGGCGTAATACCAGGCCACGTCTTTGGCGGCCTTGTCATCGGAATTCATATATTCCAGCGTCTCGAGCACGCTATGGGATTTCAGAAAATCATCCTGCTCTTTCACTACCGCTCCCATGCTCGCTGCCATCTTGTCGAATTTCTCCCCCAGTCCGTTGGCTTTCGCGTAATTCGACATCCGCTTCCACGGAAAGTCTCCGCTTTCGTCGACCGGATACACCGCATGATGGCCGAGTTCCTTGGCCAATCGAAATCCGATCTGATCGTCCTCGTTGCGCGTCAGCGTATATTTGCCGGCCACGTAATCGGAATACTTCTGTGCCACTTTTTCGCTGCCCACGTCCGCCTCAATCGCGATTTTGGTCGGATGAAACTTCTTCAACACTTCGATCAGTTCCGCAATTTCCTGCTGGCGTTTGGGCGCAAGCACATCGTCGGCCTGCATGTTGACAAGGTCGTGTCCCGGGTTGGCCATGTGATACGTCCCAAGCACCAGAATCTCCGGTCGGGCGTCCGATTGAGCCCAAGCGCCTACCGGGATCGCCAGTGTCGCCAGGAACAGACAAATCCTTCTCATATGTCCTCTGTCCTCCGCTTCGATGTACGAGGTCAGCCAACTATAAGTTCCGCGAACTCAAGCCGAAAATTGCGTCGCCCATCGTCCCCGAGCTGATCCCCATCCGGTTGCTATACTACTGACTCGCTCCGACATGACCGACCTGCTCACACTCATCTCGCAACATGGCTACCTGATCTTGGCGGCCATCTGCTTCGCCGAGGCCATCGGCCTCCCGCTGCCCGCGGCTCTGGCCCTCCTCACCGCCGGCGCGGTCGCAGCCTACGGACAGCTTCATTTCTATCTCGTTTTCCTGGTCGGCTTGCTAGCGATGCTCTGCGGCGATTCCATTCTCTACTTCACCGGCAGAGCCACCGGCTGGGCGTTGCTGGGCCTCCTGTGCCGCCTTTCGGCTAGTCCCGAAACCTGCATACTGCGCTCGGCCGAATACTTCTACCGCCGCGGCAAGCAAACGCTGCTTTTTGCCAAGTTCATTCCCGGAGTCAACACCATGTCCCCGCCGCTCGCGGGCAGCATGCGCATGCGCCCCGGCCAGTTCCTCGCCTTCGATGCCGCCGGCACCGCCCTCTACATCGGAGCCTACGCCCTAGCCGGTTACATCTTCAGCGACGCCCTCCGAGCCATCACCCGCGGCCTGCGCTCCGCCGGATCGGCCGCCGATCTAGTATTCGCAATCGGACTGGCCGTCTATGTTGTTTACCGCATCTGGATCTACCGCAAATATCGCCTGCTCGATGTAGCTCCCCGCGTGCCCGCCGAAGAGTTAGCCCGCCGCCTCGCCGCCGCCGCACCCGGCAGCATCCTGATCGCCGACGTCCGCAGCCACGGCTACTACGACGCCGATTCCGAGCGCATCGCCGGTTCCATCCGCCTCGAGCCCAACCGCCTCGAAGAAGAAATCAAGAACCTCTCCAAGGAGCGCGAGATTTATCTCTACTGCACTTGAGCGCGCGAAGCCACCAGCGCCCGTGTGGCGCAAATGCTGCAAAAAGAAGGATTCAAAGTCTTCGTCATCGCCGGCGGCCTGCGCGCCTGGCGCAAAGCCGGCCAAAAAGTGGAGCCAGTCCCCCACGAAGACGTAATCAAGCTCCCAATGTTTAACTGAGAATGACGCCGGTGGAACGCAACGCGACTGCAAGATGAGGACGAGCGTGTCTAGCGTAGCGCCGGCATCTTGCCGGCTGTCCCGAGGGCGTGCCGCCCTCGGACGCAAGCTAGCATGGAAAGAATCCCCCCGACTGCGGTTCAGAAAATGTGTCGCCCCTGCCCCGTGCCGTTTGGATCCGCCCCCATCAGCCCCAGCGATTCAACATCAACATTCCCGCACGCGCCGAAATCACGGATGCTTGCACTCCGAAGATACGAATGAGCGCTAACGCTGATTAGATTACAGCAGCGTATCGCGAATCAGTGCGCCATTAGCTAGTCACATCTTCGGGTGACTGAAGGCACTGACAGAACACGGCAATGGGTATTCATTTAGCTTGCGGGACAATCCCCCGAAAAGCGAGAAGGAGACTCCCGATAAAAAGGGAAGTCTTCGGCGCGCGTTTGGGACGTTAACTTAACAAAGGTTCACACCTCCTATTTGTAGGCGGCCGAACCAGGCGCAGCATGAGCGAGCCTCGGCCCGGTGTCGGCGGGCTGCCAAAGGCAACATTTCGAATGTTCGAGCCGGAAGAACCTGAAGAAAGGAGCAGGATTATGAACAATACGACGCAACTTCGAAGATCTTTTCCTGGAATAGTCCGGCGATCGACTGGGGCCGCGCTGGCTTTGGCGATCGTACTTGTACTGGGTATCATCGCGACCGGATCCGCACATGCCGACACTTACCAGGCGATCTATACATTTGCTGGAGGCTCGGACGGCACGATCCCCTCCGGTGGAGTGGTACTAGACGCGCAGCACAACCTCTATGGCACTATTGCCAACGGCGGCGCCTACGGCTTCGGAAAGGTGTTCAAGCTGGACATAAGCGGCCAGGAAACGGTGCTCCACAGCTTCACTGCAACGGACGGAACTCCCTACGGCGTAGTACTGGACGCGCAAGGCAACCTGTATGGCACTACTTACAATGGCGGCGCTTACAGCTTGGGAGAGGTGTATAAGCTGGATACAAACGGCCAGTTCACCGTGCTCTACAGCTTCGCCGGGACGCCGGACGGCGAAAATCCCAGCCGCGTAGTACTGGACGCGCGGGGGAACTTGTACGGTACGACTGAGCTCGGCGGCACTTACGGCAGGGGATCGGTGTTCAAGGTGGATACGACCGGTAACGAGACCGTGCTCTATAGCTTTTGCAGTCAAAACAATTGCACGGACGGCCAGACTCCCAACACAGGTGTAGTGCTGGATGCGCAGGGCAACTTATACGGCACTACTAGAAACGGCGGCGCTGACCTCAACAACGGAGTGGTGTTCAAGCTGGATACGGCCAGCCAGTACACCGTGCTCCACAGTTTCACCGGGAACCCGGACGGCAAACTTCCCAACGGTGTAGTGCTGGACGCGCAGGGCAATCTATATGGCACTACTTTCCAGGGCGGCGGATCCAATGTCGGAACCGTGTTCGAAGTGTATGCAGGTGGCGGCGAGACCGTGCTCTACGACTTTTCAGAATCGACTGGCTACTTTCCCGGCGTCGGCATAGCTCTGGACGCGCGGGGGAACCTCTACGGCACTCTCGGCGGTGGCCCTGGCCCGAACGGCAACGGAATGTTGTTCCAGTTGCACTTTGCTGACTACACTTGGCTTTACACTCTTCTTAATCACAATGTAAATCCCTACCTGATGCTGGACGCGCAGGGCAACATCTATGGCGACTATTACACGTCGGTATTCGCCTTGCTGACGCCTTCGGCAGCGACCACGACTACGCTCACGTCTGCTCCAAATCCGGCCACTTACGGGCAGGCGGTGAGCTTCACCGCAGCAGTCAGTGGCGGGGCAGGCGCTCCTCCAAATGGAGAAACCGTCACGTTTATGAACGTCAAAACAGTGCTGGGAACCGGGGCATTGAGTGGTGGTTCGGCCACCTTCACGACCTCGACGCTCAACGTCGGCCTACGCAAGGTCATGGCCGTGTATGGCGGTGATGCTGACTTGATCGCCAGCACGTCGAACATCGTGAAGCAGTTGGTGAAGAAAGCTAGGACTGAGACCGCGCTATCGTCCTCGCCTAATCCGTCCGCCTATGGGCAGGCAGTGACCTTTACCGCTGAGGTCACTTCCAGCGCCGGGGCACCTCCTGATGGAGAAACGGTCACGTTCGTGGAAGGAAAGACGGTATTAGGAACGGGGACGTTGAGCGGCGGTTCCGCTAGCTTTGAGACTTCGGGTCTACCGGAGGGCACCGACTTAATCAGGGCTAAGTACAGTGGGGACTCGAACTTCTCGGGCAGCATGTCGAACACGGTGAAGCAGGTGGTGAAAAACGCGCCGATGTAATCGCTTTGAGTTGCATGGTGCCCCAGGTTCGCGCCCGTTTCTTGGGCGCTAACCTGGGCCTCACTGTATTCAACGGCATGTCAGGTGCGCGACTTCTCGCGCACTTTGCGAACGCGTGGAATTCCACGCTCCCAAGGACCACTGCGATCCTCCCAACTCTTTTCCTCACATTTTCCTCGTACGCTCATCACAGACATGCACCTCAATTGCTGCGAAAATACCTCGACAGTGCACCATCCAGAACTGTGCCAGCGTGTGCCGCACTATCTTGCAAACGTACACACCCAAGCACCAAAACCCTGCGACTCCAATACCTTGCTACTCCGGCACTCTCCAGAGACAAACGCATTTCCGGCAGCAAACTTTTCACCGCTCTTTGACAACATTTGGCCCCGACCAGCACCCTCCCAAGTGCACGCCAAACAGCAAAATGAAACGCTAAGTCTTTTGTTTCAGATCATTTGCGAATAATTACCCTGCTATCAACAACTTAACTCATTTTGGGGTAGGGGGGGGTACCCCCCACAAAATTCGTCCAGAGCAAGCGCGACCCGACTAAAACTTCCACGGCATCCAACGTGACCGTCATCCTTGGCAGCGCCAGCTCAGAATGCTATCGTCGCTGCATGGGACGAGCCTTAAGCCGATGTGGCGTAATTCTCGCAGCCGGCGAATCCTCGCGCATGGGCCGCGACAAAGCGTTGCTCCCCTGGCCTCCGCGAGCGGGCGAAAGCACTGTGGCAGGCACGTTCCTCTCCGCCGCCATCGAGTCATTCTCCCCCTACGTCGACGTCGTTCTAGTAGTGGTCGGCAAAAACGAGCGCGCTCTCGCGCCGATCATCTACGCCAACGGAGCATCTCTGGTTGTGAATCCCGATCCCGAGCGCGGCCAGTTCAGTTCCTTACAGGCTGGTCTCCAGGAAGTGCTCAACCGAGGCCAGGATACGGCGCTGATCACGCTGGTCGATCGCCCGCCCGCGAAGCCCGCCACGATTGAGGCACTGGACGAGGCCTTCGACCAAGCCCTCCGCCAAGGAAAATGGGCTGCAGTTCCCGAGTACGAGGGCAACCATGGTCATCCAATTCTCGCCGGCCGCGAGATGATCGAAGCGTTCCTGAAAGCCCCCACGTCATCGAGCGCGCGCGAAGTCCAGCACGCTCATCAGGAGAGAATCGCCTACGTTGCTGTCGAAGATCCGAGAGTAGTCGCCAACGTCGACACCCCAGAGCAATACGCAGCCTTGCCCCAAACAGTGCTGCCCTAATTAGGATACCCTCGGAGACTGTGTCGCCCCCACCCGTATGCAGTTTGGATTTGCTTGCCGTCAGCTCCAGGAATTCAGCATCAACGGAGGCAAAACCAGGCTCACCCCCGCGTGCCTTTTTCAGTGTAGTAGCCTTTGCGCGAGTGCACTTTCAGTTTGTGACCTGATCTTTTCGCGCTGATGTCAATCATTCGGTAGCGTCCATCGCGCCGGAAGAGAGCGGGTTTGTACGAAATCAGATAGCGGCTGCGAATGACTTCCTGAAGGTCGCCCAGACCGTGGTTGAGGCGATTCGCTGACCCGGGGAAAAAAGCCGCTCCCCCCGTGAGTTCCGCCAACACCCTCATCGCGTGGTTTCCCGCCGAAACTAGATCGTTTCCCGGATCGACCTCCCGCGTGCTCACCGTATACACGATCACTTCATCCCGTTCCGCGCGCTCAATCGCTTGCTTGAGAGTTGCCGAACTGGAGTTATCGTCTCCATCGCTGATGACCACGAGAACCCGAGCCACTGGCTGCGTTTCTTTCGTATCCACCAGCTTATCGACCGCAAAACTCACCGCGTCCCAGAGGGCGGTTCCACCCACCGGCACAAGCTCGTTGATGCCACGAGACATCAAGCTCTGATCCGCCGTGAAATCCTGAACCAGCACGACCGAATTGGAGAAGCCGGCCACAAAAGCACGATCCTCCTTGCCCGTGAGGACCTGGCGCAGGAAATTTGCGGCAGCCGCTTGTTCAAATGCGAATCGATCAGTCACCGATTCGCTGGTATCGATCAGCAATCCCAGGCGAAGCGGTAACCCCGATTCGCTGCGGAATCCCAGAATCGTGGCCGGAGGTTTTTGATCGTCCCGCACCGCAACTTCGCCTTGAGCGAGGTCCGTCACCGCTTTCCCGTGGTCGGTGGCCGTAAAAAACACCGAGACTTCGTTAACGCGGCTCCGCAAGGTCCAGCCCGAATAGTTTCGATCTTTGCCCTCATTGGCGAACTCCAAACTCGGCCCCTCTACCGGATCGGACTTCCGCGCCTCTGCCACGTCGCGCGTGAAACCGGGAGATCCTTCCGCTTCAGCGTCCGCAATCTGCTGCTTCTCCCGAAAGTCCTGCAAAGCTTTCTGTCCTAGCAGCGAGACTTGAGAAGAAGCTCCGTCGAACGAGACGCTCGCCTGCGTGGTTGCGGGCGGCGCATCCGCGCGCGACTTGATCTGCTCGAGAATCTGCCTGGCTTGCGCGGCAAACGGAGAGTTAGGGTCTTCCGTCAAGAACGTTTGCAGTTCGTTCTGCGCTTCCTCCAAGCGGTTCTGCTCCTGCCAAGCGGCCGCCGAAAAGTAATGCACGATTGCAGCACCGGGATGACTTCTGCCATGGGTCCGTTGTGCGGTCTGGGTTACGGCCGGATAGTCGTGGTTCAGAAGCTGCACGTAGGTTAATGCCATGAGCAGGTTGGTATCGAGCGGCGAAATCGCGGACGCTTTTTCTAGCGACATTTGTGCCGCTGGAACCGCCCCCAACGCTAGCTGCGCACGTCCCAGATTCAGATAAGAACCGGATAGGTGGTCATCGAGCTGAACCGCCCTGGCAAACTCATCCCGCGCCTGCTCTTTCTGTTTCAGACTGAAATAAGCGCAACCCAACGCGTTGTGAGCGGCCACATATTCCGGATACACCGCAATCGCCTTCGCAAAGCTGCTCGCGGCTTTTTGGTAGTCCTTCCGAAAGAGAGACTGCAAGCCCTTGCCATATTCTGCCCGCGCCCGTCCAGGTGCCTTCAGATCCAATCGCGATAACGTCGCCTCGGACTTGGTCTCGACCTGCTCTTGACGCTTCCGGTCGAGTTCGTCCATGGTGTGAAAATCTACCAAGCCTCCTTGCTGCATCATGGAGTCGAAATTGGTCGGTGGGCGCGGGATATTAGTCGTCTGCGCAGCCAGCGAAACTGTGACCAGCGCGAACACCATTCCCAGAATTTTGCGTTGCATCGTCAATGAAAGCTGCACCCCTTGCCTCGGGCGGCCAAATGACACAAGTTCTCGACGAGTATAACCTCAAGAAGCCGCGAATTCACCCTCGGACTTTCCTCGCGCCGCTGCGCTAAGCGACTGCCGCAGCCAGATGAATCGGAGCCGCTGTTGTGGTGCTTGGCAATCTGACGCAAGCACCGCCCCCTCCAAAAGCTGCGGTTTGCCCTCATGGGGGACCGAGGCGATCCACCCTATCGCTGAGGCCAAGCAGGCGCATTCAAGCGACCCAAATCGCTAAACCTGCTCATCCATCTGCTGCCTTACACTAATAAAGTGATGTTGAGGTCCCCATCATTCATGCCCAGTCTGAAGTCCAAACAAACCGAATTCATCGCCAGTGTTCTTAAATCATCGCCTCGGATCGCCACCTTCGACTGCGACGGAACCCTCTGGTCCGGAGACGCTGGCGAAGGGTTCTTCTCCTGGGAACTCGGCCAGAGGCTCGTATCCGATGAGATTGCGCGCTGGGCGCGCCCGCGCTACGCCGATTACCGCGCCGGAAAAGTCGCCGAAGATGTGATGTGCGGAGAAATGGTGACCATGCATCGCGGCCTGCGCGAAGAAGTCGTGCAGCAGGCTTGCGACACCTATTTCGCGCTCGCGGTTGAACCCAACATCTTCCCGGAGATGCGCGCGTTGATTGACCAACTGCATGCCCGGCAATGCGAGGTCTGGGCCGTTTCTTCTTCCAACCAGTGGATCATCCGTTCCGCGATGCGCACTTTCGGAATTCCCCCAAACCGAATCCTCGCCGCAGAGGCAGCGGTAGAAAACGGTGTGATCCTCGATCACCTGGTGAGAGTTCCAAGCGGTCCCGGCAAAGTAGAGGCAATCCGATCCGTTGTCCGCTCCTGCCCCGATTGCGCCTTCGGCAACGCCATCTGGGACCGCGAAATGCTATCCCTGGCCAAGCACGCATTCGCCATCAACCCAAATCCAAACCTGAAAGAGATCGCCCTCGCCAATCACTGGACGGTTTATCAGCCGGATCTGAACCACAAGGGCCGGTAAGTTGGAGTTGCCAGACCGCGCCCCGTTCTGACCGTCGTCAAAGGCTCTGCAACAGCTTCTTCAGCGTATCCATCGCCAATGCACAAGCATGCCCTGAAGCCTCAGGCAGCCCACCAACTGTCCGCAGCACACCTTCCCTGCTGATTTCGCGCGCAGTCTCCACGCTCTTGCCTTTTGCCAACTCGGTGATCGCCGATCCGCACGCCATCGTGGGCACGCATCCTTTAGCCCGAAACCGTATATCGACGATCCGATCTCCCTCCAACTGCAAACTGAGCTCTAGGATGTCACCGCACGCCGTGTTTTCCAGTTGCGCAGTAGCGTCCGGGCGCTCCACGACACCCACATTCCTCGGATTCTGAAAGTGATCCAGAAGTTCGGCAGAATACACACGCCGATTGTAAACGTGCCCGCTCTCGATGCCTCCGGCACGACGGCCTCCCCTACAATGTAAAAATGCCCGGCTCGCACACGCCCCGGCGGATCGCCTGCCTGCAGCCCAGTGCTACCGTCATCCTCGCAAGCGTCGGAGCGCTCGATTTAGTGGTTGCGTGCACCAAATACTGCGCCGCCCTGGTGCCAGAACTCAAGACCAGCAAGCACCCGGTCATCGCCGATTCGTGGAGCGCGCAAGCCGAGGAGATTCTGCCAACCAGACCCGACCTCGTCATCGCAGCCGTCCCTTATCGGCAGGAGGCACTTGGCGAAATCCTGAAGACAGGCATTCGGATTCTCGCTCTTGCTCCTCAAACGCTCGATGACATCTACGCCGATATTGCAACCATTGCCGCCTGCGTTGGCTCTGCCAGTCGAGGCGAGCAGGCAATTTCCGAAATGCAGTCGGAAATCCAGAAAGTACAGCGCGCCGCATCCAGCCTGCGCCGCAAACGCGTCTTCTGCGAGGAATGGGGCAAACCGATCATCGCCTCGCAGCCCTGGGTCAAGGAACTCGTGCACGCAGCAGGCGGCGAATTCCTCGGGGAACCGGGCAAGCAGACCTCGGCGGAAGAGATTGCGCGGCTCGACCCGGAGGTCATCATTATGGCCTGGTGCGGCGCAGGCAATCGAGTGCCGCTCGACAAAATCGTTCGCGAACGCGCATGGCCCGGCACAACGGCTGCCAGGGCCTCGCAGGTCTATTGCATTTCCGATGAGCTTCTGAACACGCCCGCGCCTACGCTCGTTGCCGGCCTGCACGCTCTGGCCGCGGCAATCCATCCCGCCGCGTTCTCGTCTTCGGCGGTGGCCCAAAACGGACTTCGACGGATTACCGAATCTTCACCTGCCGAAACAATCTCCCCACGATTGGTTTAGGATTGGAACATCATGACCGCGAGCCCAAAACTTGCCCAATACCACGAAGCCCGCCAGGCTCTCGAGCAATTGAATTCCGAGGCGCGCTCGGCCGACGAGTTGATGAAAGGCATCACGCTGCTGTTGCAGGAAAGATTGCTGAAGTACAACTGGGTAGGATTCTACCTGCTGGAACCCAAAGTCAACCCGCCGGTGCTGGTTCTCGGGCACTTTCAGGGCGCCATGACTCCGCACACGCGGATTTCACTCAACCAAGGGATATGCGGAGCGGCCGCATCTACCGGCAAAACTGTGGTGGTCGATGACGTGTCAAAAGATCAGCGCTATCTCGCATGCTCGCTCGAAACCAAGTCGGAGATCGTAGTCCCGGTTTTTGTACGCGGCGAGGTTGCCGGTGAACTCGATATTGACAGTCACTTCCCGGCGGCCTTCGGCGCGGAAGACCGCGAACTCGTTGAATATTGCGCCCAAGCCGTCGGCAAGCGTTTGGAAAGCGAGCGGGGCCATGGACCCCGATCCCAAGGCTCGGAATGACCAGGAAGAGAGTAGTCGCCGCTCTGATCGTGAACGAAAGCCAGATACTGGCATGCCAGCGAACGCGTCACCAGGTGATGCCGCTGAAGTGGGAGTTTCCCGGCGGCAAGATTGAAGAAGGCGAGCAGCCGCGCGATGCTTTGCGGCGCGAACTCGAAGAAGAACTCGGAATCGAGGCTACCATCGGTGATGAAGTCGCCCGCATTCATCATGAATACCCAAGCGGCGGCTCGGTCGAACTCCGCTTCTTTGAAGTCCACCAATATCAGGGCGAAATCGAAAACCGCATCTTCCGCGAAATCCGCTGGGTGAGCCGCAAAGAACTGCTTGAACTCGACTTCCTCGAGGCCGACCGCACCCTGGTCGAGGATCTGGCGGCCGGCAAGGTCATCTAGGCTTCGACCGGCAGACCGGACTCCGGTCACGTCAATACTCCCTGAAGCCGCGTGCCGCGCAAACTCCCCTAGCCCGAGTGGTGCCCGAACGTCATCCAGAACCAAGCGATCGTCAACGCCACCATCGCTCCGCTCGCGATCCAGGAAATGACGTTAAATGCAGGAGTATTCACGTGCTCGTCCATCAACTCTTTCTTGTTGATCAACAGCAGCATGAACACAAGCACGAAGGGCAGCAACATGCCGTTGATAACCTGCGAAAGAATGGAAATCTTCACCAGCGGCAGGTCGGGCACGAGAATTACAGCGGCGCCGGCGGCGATCAGCAACGTGTACAGCCAATAGAAAACCGGGGCTTCCCGGAATTTCTTGTCCACTCCGGACTCGAACCCCAGCCCCTCGCACACGGTGTAGGCGGTAGAAAGCGGCAGGATCGCGGCAGCAAACAGCGATGCGTTCAGCAGTCCCAACGCAAACAGGATGAAGGCGTATTTCCCCGCCAACGGGCCCAGCGCCTGCGCGGCGTCGGCGCCATCCCGGACTTCATGGTAACCATGGACGAAAAGGGTCGCCGAACACGCCACCACAATAAACCACGCCACTATGACGGCAAAGATGCAGCCGATGATCACGTCCAAACGAGAAGTGCCATAGCTGCGCCGAGTCACGCCCTTTTCCACGATCGAAGCCTGGAGGTAAAACTGCATCCATGGCGCGATCGTCGTCCCGACCAAGCCAATCACCAGGTAAATATAATCGGAACTGACCAGAAGGCTTCGCGGCGGCGGTGCCACTGTAGCATGGAGCGCCTGCGGCCAATCCGGCTTCGCCAGAAAGCCCGCAAGCAGGTAAGTCACATAAAAAAACGAGGCGACAATAAAAACCTTCTCGACGCTCTTGTACTGGCCCTTGACCACAATCAGCCAAGCCAGGGCCGCTCCAACAGGAACCGATATATATTTCGAAACGCCAAACAGGGCTAGGCCGCCGGCAATCCCCGAGAACTCTCCCACAATGTTCATGCAATTGCACAGGATGAGCCCTACCATGAGGAGAAAAGTAATGCGGATCCCATACTCTTCGCGGATCAGGTCGCTAAGGCCCTTGCCGGTTATCGCGCCCATGCGCGCCGACATTTCCTGAATCACTATCAGGACGATCACGGTGGGCAGCATCGTCCACAACAGGGAGTAGCCGTATTGCGCTCCGGCCTGCGAGTACGTCCAGATGCCGTTGGCATCGTTGTCGACGTTCGCGGTAATGAATCCCGGTCCTACGACGGCGAAAATCAGCAGGATCTGGATCTTCCAGCGTCTCAGAAATTTCATGCGCGCAATTCAGAGGTTCGGGATGGCCAAGCCAAGCGATCAGAATAAACGCATCCCGCTTTTCTGAACAGCTGGAAACCGCGCAACCGGAAAGAAATATTTAGAGCTTGGCGCGCAGCATATTGATTACATCGTCGGGCGTAATCACGCCCATCAGGTGACTATGCTCGTCGATGACCGGCAGCGTGAGCAGGTTGTACTTATCGAAAAGCTCGGCAAATTCCTTATCTTTGTCGTCTTCGCGGCACGATATCAACGGCTCCTGCGTCAATGCCAGCAGTGGAGTTGCCGGCGGCGCAAGCACGATCTTAGCCAGCGGCACTGCCCCCGCAAGCGTTCCGTGCGAATCGATCAGGAAGATCGTGCTCATGCTTTCCATGCGGCCGTCGAACCCGCGAAGCGCCCCGATAGCGTCATTGGTGGTCGAGGTGACCGCCAGCGCGATGTATTCCGTGGTCATGCGCCCCGCCGCCGTGTTCTCCTTGAATTCCAGAAGGTCGGTCACTTCCTGCCGCTCTTCGGGCTGCATCTGCACCAGGATTTCCGCGGTCCGCTCCTCCGGCAGATCGGCCAGCAGGTCGGCCGCCGCGTCGGGTTCCATCTCCTCGACGATGTCAGCGGCGCGGTCGGAATCGAGCGATTCGACCACCGCTTTCTGCACCTTCGGCTCCAGTTCCTCCATCGCGCCGGCGGCCACGCCTTCGTCAAGCGTTTCGAAAACGGCCTCGCGCTCGTCGGGCGCTAGATCCTCGACAATATCGGCAATATCGGCCGGATGGAGCCTGGCCAGCCGCTCATGCGAAATCTTCAGCTTCACCCGCCGCGCTGGATCGGTTTCGATCAGATCCACGAAATCCCATGGAATCTCGCGCTGCGGCAACCGCTGAAGCAAAACACGCAGCGCCGCCGCCGGAACCACCCCTTTCAGCAGGCGCCGGACCGCGCCTCGCGCGCCGACATCCACGCCCTCGACCTTCAGCGTGGGATGGCCCAGCAACGTGTCGCGATAAAAATCCACGTCGTTGACGCGCACCACTTTGCGCCCGTGAACGTCAATCACCTGCTGGTCGAGCAAGTCCCGGCTCAACAGCAGCAGCCCTTCGGCCCCGTCCGCCTGCACCCAATCTCCCGCAGCCGTAGAAGCCCGCACGCCTCCGTTGATCGCCGAAACCGCGCTCAAAGGCAACAACCGGTTGCCGGAAGATGTCTTCACGATCAGCACCGCGATCTTGGACCGATCCTCCTGCGGAGCGAGCGCCACCTCGCGTACCCGGCCACTAGCCGCGCCCGTCGAGTCGTAGACGGTCGTCCCCAGCAATTCGCTAAGTGCCAGCGTGCTCATCGCCAAGAGAATACAAAACTAGAGCGCTGGAATCCAGACAAACCGAGGGTGGGAGCAATATTCCTGCCGAAGCAAAGTGCAGGGCCGCTACCCGTTCGACACCAGAAGCGCAATCTTGCCCCCTTCCTTCTAACCCGCTTCACCACCCGCCAATGTATCGCGTTGACTTTTCCTGAAGCTACAGGCACACTTTTCAATTCGTCGTGCTCCCGGCCAGACTGCGTTATCATGGCTGCGGTGTCCACTCCGCAAGCGCGGCGGATGCCAACTCAGGAATAGCTCGCCCTATGTCCTCAAATCGTGTCTCCTTAACGCTCGATTCGACGTTGGAGACAGTGAACAACGCCGAAGAGACAGCCGGCCGCATGGCGGCCGAGGCGGGCTTTGACGACGAGGAGATCATGAAGATCTCCATGGCCGTCCGCGAGGCGGCCGTCAACGCAGTTTTGCATGGAAATGCTTACGACCCAAATAAAAAGGTGATGCTCGCCTTTGAGCGGAACGACAAGGACCTGGTCATCGTCATTCGTGACCAGGGCAAGGGGTTGGATGCCGGGAAAATTCCGGATCCGCTGGCCCCGGAGAACCTGCTCAAAACCTCGGGCCGTGGCATTTTCCTCATCCGCTCGTTTATGGATGTGGTGGAGATCCACCCTTCCCAAACGGGCACCGAACTTAAAATGATCAAGCACGTCCGCGGCAACGCGGACTCCAAGGAGGCTCCTCAGTGACCATGAAGTCCAGTACTCGTCAGGTGGATGGCGTCACCATTGTCGATCTCAGCGGCCGCATCACGCTCGGCGAAGGCAGCATCGTTCTGCGCGATACCGTGCGCGATTTGCTTTCCAAGGGGCAGAAAAAGATTCTGCTGAACTTGGCCGACGTCAACTATATCGACAGCTCCGGCATCGGCGAGCTTGTCAGCGCCTTCACGACCGCCAAGAACCAGGGCGGCGAGCTCAAGCTTCTGCACCTCACCAAGAAGGTGCACGACTTGCTGCAGATCACCAAGCTCTATACCGTCTTTGACGTGAAAGACGACGAGGCATCGGCAATCAAAGCCTTCGGCAGCTAGGCCAGTAGGCGGGCGCATGGGTTCGCAGAGCCGGGGTTAATCCCCGGCTCCCACAATTCCCTTTTCGGGAGTCCTCGCGAGATTTTCAGCGCCCGCGTAGCCTCAACGCTGCGTACGCTCTCTTACAATCGGGATGAGACCTCCTACTGCCGTCTCGACTGTATGCGTTATTCGGCCGCGACATTGATCGCTGGTTTTGTATTTGCGGCAAGCGCGATTGGTTGCGCCGGCAGTCATTCAATGACGAGTTCTTTCCGCAAGAATACATCGCATGGGAATTCTTCCTCAGACAATCAGGCGTTCGAGAACTGCCTCACCGTCGCTGAGGCCCAGCAGCATGTCGGAAAAACTAACTGCATCAAAGGAACGGTCATGCGCGTCGAGGAAGGACACAACGGCGTCACGTTCCTCGACTTCTGCACCGACTACCGTTCCTGCCCGTTCACGGTAGTCGTGTTTCGCGGCGATCTCAGGTCCGTGGGTGACGTTCGGCAGTTGCAAGGTCGCGACATCACGATTAAGGGCAGGATCGAGGAATACGACGACCGCGCGGAAATCGTCCTGCGTCACCCCCAGCAACTCGGCGACAGCGCTTCCCATCTGACCGCGCTTCCCAAAGACTACGACGTCGAGCGCCAGGGCCACTACAGCGCCGGAACCTTCCGCGCCAGCAAAGCCAAGAAGCCAAAGCGTACGACGCAGGGCCCGCCACTCTCGCTCGAAGATCCGGAAGAGCCATAAGGAACCATTAAGAGACGAGCGGCCAGGAAAAACTGCTTCAAGCAGTATTGCGCGCCGCATATTCACCTACACCATCCCTTTGCGCAGCTCCTCCAGCGGATACTTCGTCCCCCGCCAGACAATCCCGCCCTGCCAGATGGTCAACACCATGGATCGAGCAACCGTGTAAGTCACCACGCATGTGCTGATCGGATGCAGCAAGAAGTAATACGGCCTCACGTCCGATAAGCCGGACATTCCCCAATAGATCGCAAAAATCGAGGCCAGCGCGACTGCATAAGGCAGCCGCGCCCATCCGTGCGCCATCCAGACGCCAACGAAAGGCCCAAGGTTCAGGAACGCCAGCCCAATAATTGACGCCACCGTTCGCGGCCACTGAAAGGAAAGCAGGGCAAAAAAGTTCTTGGTGAGATTGTCGACAATCCCGAAGGTGCCCTTCACCCAGCGCAGTGATATCAGGTCTTCGCCAAACACGTTCCGCTGCGCATAGCCGGCATTCTTCACCACCTTGCCCAGCTTCATGTCGTCCAGCACTTCCATCCGCAAGGCCTTGTAAGTGCCTACCGCCTCATACACCCGTCGCCGGACCATATTGAACGCGCCCACCCCCATGTGGTCCTGCGCCCCAGGGTCGGCTACCTTCCACGGACGATGCCCAAACACGAACAGCGCCTGAAAGAACGCGATCATCATGCGCTCTCCCGGATTTTCCATAATCATGCGTGGAAACAGCACCACGTGATCCGCCTTTTCCTCCTCGGCATAGGCCACCGCGCGCCGCACGGAATCGGGCTTGAACAGCACGTCGGCATCGGTAAAAATCAGCCAGTCGCCGCTCGCCTGCCTCGCGGCCGTCCACATGGCGTGCGTCTTGCCCATCCACCCAGTCGGCAATTCGGAAATGTGGATGACCGTCAGCCGGGTAGCGCGGACACTCCTGTCCACGCCGGCATCCAGTTCCGGTGCTGCCAGCCCGCGGACAAAGCCTGCCCTGAGCGAGCGAAGCGAGTCGAAGGGAGTGTCCGCGCCACACGGGCCTGCGGCAATCTCTTCCATGATCTGCCCCGTTCGATCAGTAGAGCGGTCATTAACGGCAATCACCTCGTAGTTCGAATAATCGAGCGCCAGCAACGCCTCAAGCGTCGCACGAATATCCTCTTCCTCGTTGCGCGCAGGAACGATGATGCTAACGCGAGGCTCAGCGCCGGCCGCACCCGGCCTGCGGTCCCACTCCGGCTGCGCCACGTCCGCAACGCGTGGCATGCCAATGGCCGCTTGCACGATGCGCGAAAACCAAGCCAGCCCCACGATGCTGCCGGCGATCCAGTGGACGATCTGCCAACTCATTCTCTTAGCTTATTCTTTCTAGGAAGATACTTCCGAAAGGCGAGGCGCCGCTTCCCCGCCATTCACGCGCAACGGTGGCGCAAAGCGCATCCCGTAAAACAGAATCGCTGCCGACAGCGCAATCGCCACAATCGTTGCGAACAGGCCTGCTCCCAGCGAGTGGTGGTCCGACAAGTACCCGATCACCCACGGCGACGACGCATCCCCGAGCAGGTGGATCACAAATATGTCAACCGCAATCGCGGTCGCGCGCACGTGGGCACCGACCGAGTTGATCAGCGCAGCGTTCAGCGGCGATGTATTGATCAGCAGCAGGAATTCGGCAACCACTACCCCCGCAAGCATCCGGTTGCCGGTAGTGTAAAGGGCGATCCACATCGCCGGAATCCCCAGCGCCAGGCTGACCGCCGAAACCAGGTAATACGCAGTGCGCGTGTAGCGCAGCAGATAATCTCCCAGCCATCCGCCCACGAGCGCGGCCACAATGCCGGTCGCTGCCGTGCTGATCCCGAAGATCCAGTTCGCGTCCTTCAAACTGTAGCCGTGGTCGCGGTGCAGAAAAGTCGGCATCCAGACCTGCAATCCGCCGAGCGCAAACGTCATCATCGCCATGCCCAGTACGGCAGTCCAGAAAGCCGGGTTGCGCGCCAGGCCCAGAATCGTGCCCCGCTCCGGCGTCTCGACAATGCTGTCAAACTGCCCGCGCTCCGGCTCCGGCAGAAACATCAGGATGACCGCCAGCAGCAAACCGGGCACCGCCCCAAGATAGAAAGGCGCGCGCCAACTGTTGTAATGCGCGCTTACCGTTCCGCCCAGGATGTACCCGAGGGCCGTGCCGAACGGCAGCGTCAGATAGAAAATGCCGAGCACGCGCCCGCGCACCCGCTCCGGAAAAAGGTCGGCCACGATCGTGGGCGAAATCGTGCAGAAACTCGCCTCCCCGATCCCAACGATCATGTGCCGAAAAAGCAGCATCTTGAAATCATAGGTAATCGCAGTGAGCAGGGTGGCGATGCTCCAAACGACAGCGCCCGCAACGATGATCTTCTTGCGCGAGTAACGATCCGCGAGCGGCCCCATGAAAGGAGCCGTGAGCATATAGACAATGAAAAAGGCACTCGACAAAAAGCCGAAATCCGCGTCGCTGCGGTGAAATTCCGCCTGGATCATCGGTTGCACGGCAAACAGCACCGACCGGTCAACGTAGTTCACGAGGTTCAGCGCCGTAAGCACGATCAGCGCAGTGCGCGGATAGAGTTTGGTAGAGGCCACAGGTCGAGCGAATATAGCACAGAGCGCCGCTCCAGGCGTCTAATAACGATTGACATTATTAACGGATAGCGTTATGCTTGTTCCGTGATCAAGACTTTCGCCAACAAGGAGACGGCGGAAATCTGGAAAGGCGGCAAAACTGGCGGCTCCCCGCCTGCGGGCGCAACCAAACGGAAGCTCGCAATGCTCGATAGCGCGCGGGCACTTGCGGACTTAAGGGTCCCTCCGGGAAATCGGTTGGAGAAGTTGCATGGGAATCGGCAAGGGCAATACAGCATCCGGATCAACGGCCAGTATCGGATCTGCTTCGAATGGCGCGGCCATGATGCGTATGCCGTAGAGATCGTGGATTATCACTGAGTTCCGAATCAAGGTCAACTGACCTCAAACAGGAGTACTGCATGACTATTCCCAGAAACGGCACCCCTAATTGGACCATTCATCCCGGCGAAATCCTGCGCGAGGAATTCCTGAAGCCGATGGGCTTGTCCGCCTATGAACTGGCCAAGCGCCTGCACGTACCCGCACCGCGAGTCAACGACATAGTTCTCGAGCGGCGCGGCATCAGCGCCGACACCGCCGTCCGCCTGTCCCGCTTTTTCGGGACCACCGAACACTTCTGGCTGAACCTGCAAGCCGCTTACGAAATCAGCAAAGTGAAGGCAGAACTCGCGGCAGAAATTCAACGGATCAAGCCCAGGGCGGTAGCAGCTTCCCACTAAGTGCGGAGTTTCTACAACCTCTGCAATCTGACCTCTTACCTCTGACCTTTCTTCCCCCGCGCCCACTTCGCCACTACCACCGTCGAAAGTCCTCCCCGCGGACGGAATTCCCCCTTCACCTCGGCCCACGCCGGCTTCGCCCAGCGCACCACATCCTCCAGAACCTGATTCACAATGTTTTCCTGAAAAATCCCGAGGTTGCGATACGACTGCAAATACTCCTTTAGCGATTTCAGCTCCAGGCATCGTTTATCGGGCATGTAACGAATGACAATCGTGCCAAAATCCGGCAACCCTGTCTTCGGGCAGACAGACGTAAACTCCGGGTCGTCCACCACGATTTCATACCCCGGAAACTGGTTGGGCCAGGTTTCGATTTCAGGAAACTTGTGCTCAAGCCCGGCCCGGGCATGCTCGTCGGTGTAGCGGCGCGATTTCGGCATGGCTCCTCGTTCTCCAGCACATTGTACCGACCGTGCATCGGAACCGGCAAAAATTCCAGACACACGATTCCACGCTTTCTGTGACGCCAATTCCGTACCCACCGCATCAAATCTGCTAAGTCCCGTGTACATTTGCCCTGCCTCCTGTGGCGCTTGAGTGGTACATTGAAACTTACGCTTTTCTTTGTATGCCATTGAATGGAAACAGCTCCATGCTCCCGAAAGGGCGCTGGTGGATAACGCCTCTGCTCGTTGTCGCGGCCGTCGCCGTGCTCGCTGCTTTTGTCTCCCGCCCGGGCGCTCCGACCGAGGTCCGCACCGCCAAGGTCGAACAAGGTAAGATCCGCAGCGTTATCTCAACCAACGGAAAGATTGAGCCCATCAACAATTTTGAAGCGCACGCTCCGATCGCTGCCACCGTACGGCGTGTTCTGATCAAAGAAGGCACTGCCGTCAGGAAAGGTCAGTTGCTGGTGGTACTCGATGACGCCGCAGTGCGCGCGCAAGCCGCCCGTGCGCTCGCCGAGTTGAAAACGGCGCAGGCCGATCTTGCCAACTCCGAACGCGGCGGAACTCAGGAAGAAGTCCTCAGCCTGCAACCGCAGCTCGTCAAGGCTCGTACCGACCGCGACGCCGCCCAACGGAATCTCGACGCCCTGCAGCGTCTCCAAGCCGAGGGCGCCGCATCCGCGGGTGAAGTCCTGGATGCACAGAACGCCCTGACTCGCGCCAACGCCCAGCTGGAATTTCTGGAACAGAAGAAGATCGATCGTTACTCCAAGTTCGAGACCGCCGGCGTCGAAGCGCGCCGCGACCAAGCAACCGCCGCCTATGCCGCCGCGCAGGACACTTTGGCGCAAACCAACGTGCGCGCCCCTTTCGATGGCATTGTCTACTCGCTCCCCATCCAGCAGGGCAACTATGTTCCCGGCGGCGAGCTCTTACTTCAGGTCGCAGACCTTCGCAAAGTTCAGGTCCGCGCTTTTGTCGACGAGCCCGACGTCGCCCGCCTCTCGGTCGGTGATCCTATTGAAATTAGCTGGGATGCCGTGCCCGGCCGCCTCTGGCAGGCCAGAGTTACCGCCGTACCCTCCACGGTAACGCCGCACAGCTCGCGTAACGTTGGCGAGACGACCAGCATCGTAGATAATGAGGATCTCAAGCTCTTGCCCAATGTGAACGTTGGCGTAACGATCATCACCGCCCAGCATGAGAACGTGCTCGTGGTTCCGCGGGAAGCGGTTCGCAACGATGATTCCAAACCTTACGTCTTGCAGATCGTGGGCCATGAGCTGAAGCGCCGCGACGTGGTGACCGCTCTTTCCAACCTCACGCAGGTTGAAATCACAAGCGGTTTGTCCGCCGATGATTTGATTGCCACCGGATCGCTAAACGGCAAGCCTCTCGGCGACCGAATGCAGGTCAAGTTCTAAAATAAATGATGATGATCAAACGCCTTTTCAATTCCGTATTTTTTTTCGCATTGTTTTCTGCGGCAATTATGCCCGCCGTGGCAGACTCCGCCGGCGACATGCTGGCTGCCGGCCGCATCGACGACGCCATCACCACACTCAATGGCCGACTCTCGTCGTCCCCAACCGACGCTGAATCCTCCAACCTGCTTTGCCGCGCTTATTTCGCCCTCGAACAGTTTGACCGCGCCGAAGCCCCCTGCAAGAAGGCTATCGCGCTGGAGCCGTACAACGGCCGTTATCATCGCTGGATGGCTCACGTCTATGGAGAAAAAGCCGCCCGCGCAAACTTCCTGGCAGCCGCGAGTCTCGCCGGCAAAACCCGCGAGGAATTCGAGCGCGCCGTGCAACTCAGTCCCAAGGACGTCGACGCCCGGGTCGATCTCGCTGAGTTCTACCTTGAGGCCCCAGGCATTGTTGGCGGCGGCCAGGATAAGGCCCGCGCCCAGGCTCGCATCATCGGCGCCACCGATCCTGCCCGTGAGCATTGGGTCTACGGGCGTATCGCCGAAAAGAATCATGACACCGCAACCGCTGAGCTCGAATACCACCGCATGATCGAGGTCAGCAACGGCGACTCCGAAGCATGGCTGAATCTCGCCCTTTTCTTTCGCCACCAGAAACGCTACGACGAGATGGAACAGACTCTAGTCCGCACCAGCCAGGCCCCCATGTCCAAGCCCGACGTCCTCGTTGACATCGCCCAAAACCTGTATCGCATCGGACGCAACCCCGTACTCGCCATCCAGGTGCTGCGCCGTTATTTGACCGCGCGCCCAGTCGAAGAAGCGCCGGCATTCAAAGCCCATTACCTGCTCGGCTCGCTATTTGAAAAGCAGGGTGACATGGCCAACGCCGCCCGCGAATACCAGACCTCCCTCTCCCTGGCGCGGCAATTTGGCCAGGCCCAGCAGGCGCTCAAGCGCGTAGGCCGCTGAAATTTGTTCCCACCCGTCAAGCGCGCAGAGCGCTCGCCGGCGGCAAGGCCTTCACGCTTTCTCTCTGATTTCCACTCCGCGCACTACAATTTGTGCGTCGCGGCCCAGCCGCGGTTTTGATAAGGTCGGATCGCGGCCCCATAGCGGTCCCGCCTCGGCTGGTAATGATCGCCCAGCGGCGATCGCCCGATAGTTCAGTTGCACGACAAGGACCTGGATGTCGAAAAAGGTGATGAGATGAAACTCCAACTGCCACCTTCGTGGCGCTTCCCTGATCTGCCCGCTCTGTTTGTCCTCGTGCTGATACTCGCGTGCTCCGCCGCGGCCGAGCCTGTACCCCTCGAGCGCGCCCTCCGCCTCGCCTTGTCGCACAGCACTACTACAGCGATCACCCACGCGGATATTCAAAAAGCCATCGCGTCCTACCATGAGCTGCGCAACACCCGCATCCCGCAACTGAACGCCAGTTCGGGCATAGGCTGGTCCTATGGGTTCCCGTTGACGATCGAGGGCGCTGCTCCCTCGCTGCTAACCGTCGTTGCCCAAAGTTCGGTCCTCAATTTCGCGCAGAATCAGTATCTGGGCGCTGCCAAAGCCGACATCCGCGCCGCCGATTTGCAGGACAAGGATCAGCGCATTGCGCTTATCCAGGATGTTGCGCTCAGCTATGCCGAGCTAGCGAAGTGGGAAGCGCGTCTGGTTCGTCTTCAGCAGGACGAGGCCCAGGCTCAGCAAATGGCGCAAGCCGTCGCCGCGCGCGTTCAGGAAGGCGTCGACAGCCCGGCCGATTCCAACAAGGCCAAGCTGGTCCTGGCTCGCGTGCGCCTTCATCGCACTGAGGCACGCGGCTCGGCCGACGTCCTCCGCCGCCACCTCTCTGACCTAACCGGCTTGCCAGTCTCGGCGATTGAAATTGATCCCGATAGCCTGCCGGCCCTGCCGCCTCTCCGCTCCGAAGACGATCTTCAGGAGAAAGCCGTAACCTCGAACGCCACCATCAAGATTGCCGACGAGCATGCCTTCGCCGAGGCACTCCGAGCTTCTGCCGAACATCGCGCCATGTTACCCACTCTCGATTTCTCCGCCCAGTATGCGCGCTTGTCAGACTCACTGAACAGTTACAGTACCTACTACAAAAGTTTTAGGGCTAACGACGCAACCATCGGCGTCGGCATCCGCATTCCGCTGCTCAATTTCAGCCAGCGCGCCCGTGCCCACGGAGCCGATCTTGAAGCTCTGAAGGCCAAGAAACAAGCCGAAGCAACCCGCGATAAAGTTTCCGAGGAGACATTAAGACTGGAACGAGCCGCCGAAGAACTCGAAGCCGCCCGCGATGTAGCTCAACTGGAGTACGAACTGGCACGTTCCGGTTTGGAGGTGGCCCGGACCCGGATCGAGGCCAAAACCGGCACTCTCCACGAATTGTCAGACGCCCAGGTCCAAGCCAACGAGCGCTATCTGCTCTACCAGGATGCCAATTTCGAATATCAGCGCGCACGTATGAACCTGCTGCGCGCCACCGGGGACTTGGAGAATTGGGCCCTCCCAGCATCGCCCGCAAAATGACCTGCGAGCGTAGCGCCGGCACCTTACCCCAGTTCCCAGACCGCGCGCTTTTCGCGGGCTGGGATGGTTGCCGGCGGTTCCGGCGCCCCGGCCAGGGCCTCGGCGCGGTCGTGCCCAGCTTCTTGCCGGTTCTTGTCCCCTACCCTGGCTTCCCAGCCGCGCCCCAATTCTCCCTGCTCAATGCTCAAAAGCGGCATTCGACGCGCTTGCTTTGCCCAATCCGCCCCCGTCAATGCATCATAAGGACAGGAGTTCGAAGCCTTTCCTGCGCCCGGCCCCGTACCCAAATGGTAGCCAGCCGAGGGGTGTTCGCAGACCGTCAAAATGCTAGAATACAAAGAAGTCACCTTATGCCCCTGAAAACTCTGTTTCTCAATCCGCCCTCTTTTGAAAACTTTGATGGAGGCGCGGGTTCGCGCTGGCCGGCTACGCGCGAAATCGAATCCTATTGGTACCCCGTCTGGCTCGCCTACCCGACCGGTATGCTCGAGGGCGCGCGTTTGCTCGACGCTCCGCCCCATCACATCAGCGCCGAGGAAACCATCCGCATCGCCCAGGACTACGAACTGCTCGTCCTGTTCACCAGCACGCCCGGTTTCCAGGGCGATGTCCGCATCGCTCAGGCCATCAAAGACAGCAATCCCAAGATCAAGATCGCCTTCGTCGGCCCTCACGTCAGCGTCCTGCCCGATAAGTCATTGAATGAAGCAAAAGTAATCGACGTAATCTGCCGCAAGGAATTCGATTACTCCATCGTCGAATACGCGCAAGGAAAACCGCTCGACGAAATTCTCGGCATTTCCTATCGTAAGAATGGCAGCGGCGAAGTAGTGCACAATGCCGACCGCCCTACCATCGACAATCTCGATGCGCTGCCGCACGTCACCGACATTTATCGCCGCGACCTCGACGTCCGCCGCTACAATGTTCCGTTCCTGCTCAGTCCTTTCGTTTCGCTTTACACCACGCGCGGATGCCCTGCCCAGTGCACGTTCTGTCTTTGGCCGCAAACGTTGAGCGGCCACCCCTGGCGCAAACGCTCCACCGACGATGTGGCCCGCGAAATGGCCAAGGCCAAAGAGTATTGGCCCTACGTCAAAGAGTTCTTCTTCGACGACGACACTTTCAACATCCAGGCCGCGCGCACGATCGAGTTGTGCGGAAAGCTGAAGCCCCTGGGCCTGACTTGGTCCTGCACCTCCCGCGTAACCACCGACTTCAACACGCTCAAGGCCATGAAAGATGCCGGCTGCCGTTTGCTTATCGTCGGCTACGAATCGGGCGATCAGCAGATTCTCAAGAACATCAAGAAAGGCGCCACCGTTGAGCGCGCCCGCCAGTTCACCAAGGATTGCCACAAACTAGGCCTCGTCGTACACGGCGATTTCATCCTCGGCCTGCCCGGCGAAACGCACGAAACCATCAAAAACACCATCAAGTTTGCGAAAGAGTTGGATGTCGAGACCATCCAGGTCTCCGTCGCACACGCTTACCCTGGCACCGAACTGCACGAATACGCCGTCAAGAACGGCTTCATGACCGCCGACACCAAGATGGTCGATGACCTGGGCCACCAGATGGTGCAGATCGAATACCCCGGCTTGCCCGCCGCCGAAGTGCTCGAAGCCGTGCACCATTTCTACGACCAGTACTATTTCCGGCCGAAGGCCGCCTACCGGATTCTGAGAAAGGCTGCCTTCGACAGCTCCGAGCGCAAGCGCCTGTACAAAGAAGCGCGCACGTTCCTGAAACTCCGCGCACAGCGCCACAAATGGGTTAAGGAAAACCGGAAAGAAGAAGTGCCCGCTCCCGAACCGGCCAAAGCCTAGTCGGCTGTCGCGCACTTGGATCTTGCATGGCTGCGGCTTAGTTTTTGGGTGGCGCGGCGCTTCAGCGCTGCGAACAAAACCATCGCTGAATTTCGGCTTTAGCCGCTGAGGGAAATTGGGCCTGTCCAAGACTCCAACAGAACCCCCGATCGGACGACAGTTGACCTTTCGTAAATACCTCGTCCTCGCCGGCATCACCGTCTTCAGCACGCTCGGCGATTCCCTGCTGGCCCGTGGCATGAAGGAACTCGGCGGTGTCTCGCTCCACGATTTCTCCGGTCTCCTCTTCGCCATTCTAAATCCGTGGGTGAGTGTCGGAATCGTTTTGCTGCTGGCTTTTTTCGCCTCCTACATGTCGGCGCTTTCCTGGGCTGATTTAACGTATGTCCTGCCCGCTACGTCTCTAAGCTACGTTCTCGTAGCCGTGGTTGCGCGCATCCGATTCCACGAGCAAATCTCCCCCACCCGCTGGCTCGGCATCGCTCTCATCGCTGCCGGAGTAGGCTTTGTCGCGGTTGGCCCCGCGGTCTCATCCGTTCCTCATAACCTTGAACACCCGCTCAACGATTATCCCGAAGCCCTTTCGCCGGAGGCCAAGCCGTGAACGACCTCTACGCGTGGGCCGCGATCGCGCTGATCACGTTCGCCGCAACTACCGGCGACGTCCTGCTCGCCTATTCCATGAAGCGCGTCGGCGACGTAGGCGAAATCTGGAAGACAAACGGCCTGTTCGCCGTCGTCTCACGCATCCTCACCACGCCAACATTCTTCCTCGGCGTGCTAGCTATGGCGGTTGCGTTTTATAGCCTGCTCTTCGGACTCTCTTGGGGAAATCTCAGCCTGGTCGTGCCCGCCTCAGCCTCGTTGACATTTGTCGCGAACGCAATCGCTGCCAGAATCTTTCTTCACGAGCGCGTAGGCCGCCGCCGCTGGATGGCCGCCCTGTTGGTAGCAACTGGCGTAGCGCTAATGGCCGTCTAAGCAATAGTTAAAATTGGGTTACAGCCGTACCTTGACACTCATCGGTGTGCAACCCAGAACTAGGATGTTCACAGAGCGGGACCGGCACTAGCCAAACAAGTCAATCTCAATCTGCCGCGGTTCGACAATCTCGCACTCGCCTGCCATCTCCGGCTGGTCGGCAAAATCAGAATTCGCCCGTACCTCCCATCTGTCTCCGTGGCCGAATCTCACAACCCGGAATCTTCCTTGTTCCGCGAGCATTCGTTCAGTGTCCGCGTCCAGCCGTGTCTCTCGAAGTCGTCGGTTCAGTTCCTCCATCTTCGCCAACCGGACCAGCACGTCCGCCAGCACATCTTTCGCCCTTGAGCTTATTTGCACGAACTCCAGGCAGGTTGCAGAAAGATCCCGCTGGCTCCTCACCAGCGCGCCCGCGCGAAACGATGCCGCGTTTACCCGCACCAGAACTTCCATCCGCGCACCGGGTTCGACCGCCGGTGACATCTCCAGGCAGATCCCACCCGAACTCAAGTTGCGCAGGGTTCCTGAAATCGCCTGTCCGTCGAATGGCAGACAATAGATCTGCGCCCGCCCGCCGCAGTTGAAGCGCGGACTCCGGCGCCGTTCGCCAACCGTGGAATCAAGCTCCGCCACACCTATACCATCGTGCGTTCGCGCCCGAATCTTTAGAGTGGCACCCGTGGTAATGCGCGTTTGAACCGGAGGTAATTTGAGCCCCGGAGGGGCGAACCAACTCAGTCCCGCGTTCCTGGCGCGAGGAAACCTGGGCAAAATGACTCGAATTGGGAGAGACGGCCAATCCTCTCCCGCACTAAAACCCGATCCCCTCATCCAAACAACTTCATCAGCCCCGCCGCAGGTAAATCGGCAACCAGAAACCTCCCGTCCCGGCCGGTGGACCGCGTCAGCGCCTCCGCCGCCAGATACCCGCTCCGCACCGCTCCTTCCATGGTCGCGGGCCATCCCGTCGCTGTGTAATCGCCCGCCAGAAACACGCGCGGCCACACGGTCGCCGGCATTGGCCGGAACCGGTCAACCCCAGGTGCCGGCGAATACGTCGCATGCACTTCTTTAATGACCGTCGATTTCACCAGCGTCGCATCCTTAGCCCCGGGGAAAAACTCTTTCAATTCCTTCACCGCCATCTCGACGATTTCGTTCTTCGATTTCTCCACCAGACTCCGCGAGCAGCTCACCACCAGTTCAACATAGCTGCCACTTCCCTTCTCCCGAGACTCGATGATCCGCGACTTATGAAACATCCACTGAATCGTCCGGTCGAGCAGAACCGCATGATCCAGTTCCGAAATTTCGCGATCAAACCAAAGATGAATTCCCGTAATCGGCGATGTCGAAAACTTGCCGAGCGCCGCCGCCAGAGGATCCCCAGCCTCGTCTTCGGTACGCGTATCCCCCAGCATCCTTCCCAGCACATCAAACGGGACCGCCATCACCAAGTAGTCGACGTCCTGCGTCCTCCCGTTTGTCACCACGCTGACGCCGCCGTCCTGCCCGCGAAACGACTCCACCCCCGAGCGCAGCTCAATCACGCCCCCGCGCGCGTGAATGTAGTCTCCCGCCGCGCTGTAAAGCTCGGTGAGCGGAACCGTCGGAATCCCCATGCGACCAGCCGCCGCCGATTTCAGAAACGACTCGCGCACCACCTGCGCCGCATAAGGCACTGACACCCGGTCCAGATCTTCATTCAGCGCGCTGACCAGAATCGTTTTCCAGAAGCGCTCGATCGCCTGCGCCGTTTGCCCATGCCGTTTCAACCAGTCAAGGAACGACTCGCCCCGGTCCGCTGGCGTCGCCGCTGGGACCAGGGCCATCATGGCTCGCCCGATCGCAAGTTTGTCCGAAAAAGTAAGGCAGGGAGCACGCAAGAACGCAGGGGCAGTATGCAGAGGAGCCGGCAACGCCGAAGGCCCAATGACCGATCGCCGTCCGCCCGGCTCCAGAAACGTCAGCCGTTCATACCACCGGATTTTTTCTTCCACCCCGGTTCGGCGATAGAAATCGATCAGGTTCGTGCAACAGCCCAGCAGCACATGCTGGCAATTGTCGACGACTTCGCCCGTCCCAGGATGCTGATAAGAAGAGGCGCGCCCGCCCAGATAAGGGCGGCGCTCAAACAAAGTTACGCGGAACCCGGCATCAGCCAGCGCGCAGCCCGCGGCCAGTCCCGCCAAACCGCCTCCGGCAATCGCAACCGTTTTTGCCGACGACGACCGTTCCATGGAAGCCGCGCTCATCACAGCAGGCGTTTGACAAATCCTTTGCTCAGAACGCTAACTTTTTCTGGAACGCTCAAACGGACGCGCCGGGAGAAAACGTCGTAGTCGTTGGCGGCGATCTTTTCCAGCAGCCGCCGATAGATCGTAATCAGCACCCACAGCCCGGGCTGGCTGTCTTCATTCACCAGCGGAATCAGTTCTTCGCCGCTCTGGTAGTACTCGCGAGCCCGGTCCGCCTCAAAAGCCAGCAGCGGACGGATCCGCGAAATTTCCGGCGACGCCAGATCATTCGCTTGCAGCCCAAACTGCAACAAGTCTTCTTGCGGCAGATAAACTCTCCCCATCGCCGCGTCTTCCTTCACGTCGCGAATAATGTTTGTGAGCTGAAATGCCAGCCCGCACCGCTCCGCCAGTGACTCCGCCGCCGGATCGCCATATCCAAAAATGCGGATGCATACCAGCCCGACCACCGACGCCACGCCATAACAATACTTGCGCAGGTCTTCAAACGTCTTGTAGCGCGCGACCAGCGGCGCGCCCGAAACCACAGCTTTGCCAGAAACCAAAGCCTGGCCCGCAACCTGCGGCTCCGCAGGCTCCAGATCGGCAGCCGTGCCAAACGCCAACTGATCCAGCAATCCAAATGGAATCTGATAAGTGCGCTGCGCATCCGTTAGCGCCAGCAGCACTGGGTCGTCGGTAGGTTGCCCGGCCAACGCGCGGTGAACTTTGTCGAGCCATTCCGCCAGTTGGTTTTGCCGGTTGACTACGCTCAAGGCATTGTCGTCGGTAATGTCATCGCACCGCCGCATGAATGCATAGACGGCCGTGAGTGCGTTTTTCTTCCGCGGCGGAAGCACCGCAAACCCGTAATAAAAATTCTTCGCCGCAGACCGCGCAATCCCCCGGCACACCGAATAGGCCATGGTGAGCTGCGAGCGAGTCGGAGCAAACTGTGTCGGCGCATTTCCCACGGCTGTACTCATCGCAGTTTTCCTAGGGCGGCGCGCGCCACCAGCGCCAGCTTCCGCCTTTTCGAAATCGCGGGCCTGCATCCCAACACCGCGTAGTCTTGGCGCTCGATTGCCTTCAGAATTTCCATTCCGCCTCGGCTGAATAGTTCAATATCGGTAGCCAGCTTGCGGTCAACCTGCTTCACTAGCGGCAACCCTTGCGCAAACCACTCCCGCGTCCGAGCCACTTCAAACCGCATCATCTCGCGAAACGCCTGAGTGTTCTCTGACCGTCGGATTTCTTCTTCGCTCACGCCAAATCGCCGCAGGTCCTCGAGCGGCAAATAAATCCGCCCCTTCGCGAAATCGACGCTAACGTCCTGCCAGAAATTCGCCAACTGCAGCGCAGTGCAAGTGTAATCCGAAAGTATCTGCCGCTCCGCGTCCCGATATCCACACAAATACAGCACCAGATGCCCCACCGGGTTCGCCGAATTCCGGCAATACCCCAGCAGATCGTCAAAAGTCTCGTAGCGAGACGTCGTCTGATCCTGCCGGAACGCAGTCAACAAATCCGCAAATTCCTGCTTCGGAATTTCGAATTCCCGCACCGTTCCCGCCAGCGCCACAAACACCGGATGCCGCGGCCCGCCTTCATAGCACGCATTCAGTTCCGCCTCCCACTCGTCCAGCAGCCGCAACGAGGCCGCTGCGTCGCCCACTTCGTCGCCAAGGTCGTCCGAGATCCGGCAGTACGCATAAACATTAAAAAAATGCTGCCGCAGATTCGCCGGGAGAAACCAGGACGCAACCGAAAAGTTTTCATAGTGCGACCGCGCCAGCCGCCGGCAATACTCCTCGGCCTCAGCCACGGTGGGAGCCGACTCCGGAATCGCATACTCCGCCGGAAGTTTCGCCCAGCCCGCGCCACTCATCGCAGCCTCCTCGGCGTTGCCCTTGGCAATCGTAGGCATTCTGGCGTCGCTCCTGCTCGCAAAAGACCCTGAACATCAAGAAGGCTACAGCAGTTTTTCCTTGCTGTAGCCGGATTTTGGGTGGCGCAGCGCTCTAGCGCTGCGATCAGGCCTGCATCTTGATCAGCGGCTTTAGCCGCCGAGGGCGGTGCCTCAATGCCCCGGGATAATCGCCGTCTTGATATCCCCGTTGCGGTTCAGCATGTGTCGCAGCACATCATGCAGCCGCGAAAGCGGCGCTTCGCCCGTGATGTAGTCGGTCCCCCGCACTTTCTTTTCCGAAATCAGGCCGAACGCTCTCCGCACGGTCTCCGGTGTGTGGTGGAATGTCGCTTTCAAGGTGATTTCCGAATAATGCAGCCGGTTCGTATCCAGTTGTACCTTGGTCCCCGCGGCGCATCCTCCGAAGAAGTTCACCGTTCCGCCCTTGCGTACCATCTGCACGGCCCACTCCCACGCCTCCGGACGCCCAACCGCTTCAATCACCACATCCGACCCACGCCGCTCCGGACTCAATTGCCGTACCGCCTCAACCGGGTCCTTGACCGCAGAAATCTGTACAACTTCATGCGCGCCCTTGCGCCGAGCCAGCGTGACCTGCGAATCCCGTTTCACCACTGCGATCACGTTACATCCAATCGCCTTCGCCACCTGCACAAACATCAGCCCAATCGGCCCGCCGCCCAGCACGGTGACGGTGTCGCCAATCTCAACGCCCGTTTCATGTAATCCGCGCAGCACGCACGCCAGTGGCTCCGTCATGGCCGCATCTTCAAAGCTCACGTGCGGAGGCACCACCAGCATGTTCGTTTCAACAATTCGCCGCGGAATCCGGATGAACTCCGCATACGCCCCGTTGTTAAACAACAGGTCTTCGCACAAATTCCCCTGATGTTTCGAGCAGTAGAAGCACATTCCGCAAGGAGCGGAATTCAGCGCCACCACCCGCATGCCCTTCTTGAACCCGCGCACACCCTCGCCTACCTGCTCGATCGTCCCGGCCAGTTCATGCCCAAACAGCGCCGGAGGCACAATCATCCGCGCGTGATAACCCCGCTGATACACCTTCAAGTCCGTGCCGCAAGTGAGCGCCACGTGCACCTTCACCAGCACTTCTCCGTCCCCTACGCGCGGGATCGGCACCCTTTCGATCTTGACGTCCTCTTTGCCGTATAGGACGGCCGCCGTCATCTTGCTATTCACAGTTTCATGTCCTTCCCATGCACGCCCGGCTGGATCGCAATTTTCATCGAGTCCGGCTGAGGATGGGCAGCCAGCGCGAGCGCCTCCACACTGCGCTCGAGCGGAAAACGATGGCTGATCAGCCGTTCCAAGTCCATTTCGTGGTTCATCACAAACCGAACCGACTCTTCCTGCAAGTCCACCGACGCACTGTAAGAACCCAACAACGCCTTTTCATCTACGCACACCGCCGCGGGGTCAATCGTCGCTTCCCCCCGCGCCGTTTGCGCAAACAGTAAAACGCGTCCTCCCGGACGCGTCGCATTCATCGCTGGCCGGATCAGACCGCTGCCGCCGACTGCCAAAATCACGGCGTCAGCCCCGCGCCCTTCCGTCATTCCTCGCACCGTCTGCCCTGCTTCAGCTTTCGATGCATCAATCGTTACGTTCAAACCGAAGGATTTAGCTATTGTAAGCCTCGCCGGATACAAATCGGAAGTAATCACCCGAGCGCCTGCTCTTTTCGCTAACACGGCTAGAATCAACCCGATAGGCCCTTGCCCAATAACCAGCACGGCCTCTCCCGATTCCAGGCGAAGCGTTTCAATCCCCTTCATGCACGTATTCACGGGTTCAACAAAGCAGGCTTGCTCGAACGAAATCCCGTTCGGAATCCGCACCGTCCCCTTCTTGACGATCCAATCCATCACCCGCACATATTCCGAAAACCCGCCGCCCGACGGCTCAAATCCCGCCGTGCATCCCACTTTCTTGTACGTCGCGCACTGTGCGAATGTCTTGTGCCGGCAGTAGTAGCATTCGCGGCAGGGAATATGGTGAAACACCATCACCCGATCCCCGACGCCGAACTCCCGCACTCCCTCGCCCACCTTCGCCACCACTCCCGAAGTCTCGTGTCCAAAAATGCGCGGCGCCGAATGCGATCCCGTAGAAATCTTCTTCAGGTCTGTCCCGCAGATGCCGCAGGTGTGCACCCGCACCAGCATCTCGCCGCGCCCGATCTCGGGCACAGGCACTTCCTCCAGCCGCACATCGTTGACGCCGCGATACACCGCCGCCCTCATCGTCGAAGGAATCCGCTCAAGACCGTTTTCAATTTCCACTGGCCGAACAGTTGCCATAATGATCTATAACTTCTCCACTTAACAATCAGCGTGGATACTGCTGAGCGCGCTATACCGAGGGCACCGAGGGTGCCCCACCCAAGCTTTGCTTGGGTGGGTTCATCGGACCGACGCAGCTTCTGGGACTCACGCTCTCGCGCTCTAAATAATTTGCGGTCGCGGCACTCAACGCGCGGCTGGCTTTCGCGCTATTCCGCGCCAGAGCAATCGTACTCCCCCAAAGCCACGGACGCACCGCAACGTACAACACAAAGCTGGCAGTTCGAAACTTCCCGTCGCTCGAAACAAATCGCTCCGTCGCCGGCATCGCAAAATCAGCTGCATCGGAGATCGCCTTCAAAGCCCCAAACTCAATTCCCCGAGCCTTTGCTGCTTGCGCCACCGCCGCCCCTTCCATGTCGACTGCATCCGCCGCGTAAGCCCGAGCAAGCCGCTGTTTCTGATCCCGATCGGCCACGCCCGAGTAACTCACCAGCGTTCCCTGCCCCAACCCCGTATCCGTGCGCGAACCATCGGCCGCATTCACCACCACCCGCGGTTCCAACACATCCGCAACCTTCATCTTCGAATCCAAGGCTCCAGCAAAGCCCACCGAAATCACTCGCTCCGGCCGCGTTTCCCCAATCACCGCTTCCGCCGCCCGCCGAGCCGCCTGCGCTCCAATCCCGCCGCAAATCAAAACCGCGTCGCCATTCTCAAATAGCCGATAGCGCCGCCCGTCGCAACTAATCTCGCGCACCTTCCATCCCTGGATCAGCGGGGCCACCTCCCTTTCCATCGCCGCGACAATCGCAATCCGAACGTCTTGACCTTGGCCCGGCCGATCCGCGCCAAAGGTTTTTCCTGATGGCTGATGGCTGATGGCTGATGGCAACTTATACATATCCATTCGCCCGGAACCACTCCACCGACCGCCGCAGCGCTCCATCCACCGGAACCGTCCGCCAGCCCAACTCCCGCTCCGCCTTTGCCGAGCGGACAAACATCATCTTGCGCCCCATGCGCACTGCATCAATCGTCGCCCGCGGCTCGCGCCCCATCAGCCGGCCCGTAATCATCTCGTCCACCACGCCGGTCGCAAACGCAAAAACATAAGGCAGCTTCACGGTCGGCGACTTCAGCCCCGTAATTGCCGCCAGCCGGTCCAGAATCTGTTTCAATGTCAGATTCTCGCCGCCCAAAATATACCGCTCGCCCGCTTTCCCTTTTTCCAGCGCCTGAATATGTCCCCGAGCGCACTCGGTAGCATCCACCAGATTCAGCCCCGTCTCCACGTAAGCCGGAAACTTCCGCTTAAGAAAATCCAGCACGATCCGCCCAGTCGGCGTAGGCTTCACATCGCGCTCTCCAATCGGCGTGGTCGGATTCACAATCACCACATCGATCCCAGACTGAGCTGCCTCAACCGCCACCTGTTCCGCCATGAACTTCGAACGCTTGTAGTGCCCAATCATCTCGCCGAGCGACACTGGACTATCTTCATCGGTCAGGCCGGTCGTAGAGCTTCCAGCAACATGCCCGTTCGACCCAAATCCCATCGTGGCCACGCTCGACGTATAAACCACGCGCCGCACGCCCTGCTTCCGCGCCGCTTCCAGCAGCGATCGCGTGCCTTCCACGTTCGACCGGTACATCTCCGCCGGATCGCGCACCCACAGCCGGTAGTCGGCCGCAACGTGAAAAACAACCTCACACCCGGATAGCGCTTTCTCAATCGAACCCGGATCGCGCAAATCCCCGGTAACCCTTTCGGCGTTCAGATCGGCAATATTGCGCAAATCGCTGGTCGGCCGCACCAGCAGCCGCAACTCCGCTCCTTCGGCAAGAAGAGCGCGAGCCACATGACTGCCCAGAAATCCCGTAGCGCCAGTAACAAAAACTCTCAAGACCAGCTCTCAGCCATCAGCCGTCAGCCATCAGGCAGACCCAGTTCACGGCAACAGTACGTTCAAGAAACCGTGCAAAATCCAAAAGCTGACCAAACCGATCGCGCTCAACATGCTTTACCTGATGGCTGACGGCTGCGAGCTGAAAGCTAACAGCTGCTCTTCTCCGCCATCACCTTCGCATAGGTCGTCAGCGCAATCAGCGGAAAATATTGCCGGTACAAATGGTATTTGAGATAAAACACGCGCGGAAATCCCGTTCCCGTGTAGAACGCCTCATCCCACGCTCCATCTTTTTTCTGCGTCTTCAACAGATACGCAACGCCGCGCGTCACGCATTCGCTGCGCGTGTCGCCCGCCGCCAGCAGTCCCATAATCGCCCACGCCGTCTGCGATGCCGTGCTGTCTCCCTGCCCGCGCAAATTCGGATCGTCATACGATCCCACCGTCTCGCCCCAGCCGCCGTCCGGATTCTGCACCATACGCAGCCACTCCGCCGCCTGCTGGATCATCGGCTCATTGCGGTCCACCGCCATCGCCTCAAGCCCGCGCAGCACCAGCGCCGTCCCATAGATATAATTCACGCCCCAGCGCCCAAACCAGCTTCCATCCGGCTCCTGCTCCTTGCGGACGAACTCCAGCGCCTTCTTCACCGCCGGATGACTCTTGTCGAATCCATAAGCAGCCAGGCATTCCAGCATTCGCCCCGTTATGTCCACCGTCGGCGGATCGAGCATCGCGTTGTGATCGGCGAACGGAACATACTGAAACACCATCCGATCATTGTCCTTGTCGAACGAGGCCCAGCCTCCGTTCTTACACTGCATCGACAACATCCAGTCAATCGCCCGCTGCACCGACTCCCGCTGATACCGCCCATTCGGATGCTCCACGCGGCTCAGTCCCAGGCACACCATCGCGCTGTCATCCACATCCGGATAAAACTCGTTATTGAATTCGAAATACCACCCGCCCGGCTCGCCCTTCGGGTTCTTGACCTTCCAGTCGCCCGTCTTCCGCACCTGCTTCTGCAGCATCCAGTCCGCGCATTTCACCAGCCGCGGATCGTTCGCCGGCACTCCCGCCTCGCCCAAAGCAAACAACGCATACGCCGTATCCCACACCGGCGACATACAAGGCTGCATCCGGAACGCGTCGCCTTCTTCGATCCCCAGCTTCTCAAACTCATCCATCGCGCGAATTACCTGCGGGTCGTCGAGTGAATACCCCAGGCACCGCAACGCAATAATCGAGTTCATCATCGACGGATAAATCGCTCCCAGCCCGTCGCTCATCTCAAAGCGCTCGAGCATCCACTTCTCAGCCTTCCTCAAAGCAATCGACCGCAAGGGCCGCACATGCACCGCCTCGAACCAGTGCACCAGGCGATCAATCACCAGGAAGAAATTCCGCCACGAGATCAGCTTCTTCGCCCAATGCAGATGCATGCGCGACTTGTCGCGGCCGCCGACGAAAAGTTCTTCCACTCCCATCTCGTCGGGAATCTTCTTAAACGGCTTCTTCGCATAGCAGATCGAAAGCGGCACCAGAATGGCCCGCGACCACGAAGAAATTTCGTAGATGTTGAACCAGAACCAGTTCGGAAACAGCGTGATCTCCGGAGGAATCGCCGGCACCGCGTCGTAATCGTACTGCCCAAAAAAGCAAAGATAGATCTTGGTGAATGTATTGACCTCGGTCACCCCGCCCATCTCAAGAATCTTCTTGCGGGCGCGCACCAGCGCCGGGTCGTCGCCGTCAAATCCCGCCAGCTTCAACCCAAAATAAGCCTTCACCGAAGCCGAAATATTCGACGGTCCGCCCGCATAAATTCCCCATCCGCCATCCTCGTTCTGATGTTGCAGAATGTACCGCGCCGCCTTTGCGAAGCGCTCCGGATTCCCCGTCCCCAGCAGCGTGTGCAACAGAATGTAATCCGACTCGAGCGTAGTGTCGGCTTCCAGTTCTCCGCACCAATATCCCTGTTCGTGTTGTTGGGAGAAAAGAAACTTGCGGGCGGCGTCCACGCCCACAGCCACCCGGCTCACCAGGTCATCAATCTTTCCAAATCGCATCTGCGGGGTTCCCAACCCGCCCGCATTTGGCGGGTTGGGGTGGGGCGTCGACGCCGGACTAGAGGGGGATGATTCGTCCATTCAATCTCCTGCTATTCAAAACTGCTGGAGTGTGCCCTCACTCCACAGCCGATTTTGGGTGGCGCAGCGCTTTAGCACTGCGGTAAAACCTCGTCCTTCACCGCGGCTTCAGCCGCTGAGGTCGCTGCCCTGGGCTTGCCGAAGGCTTCGCGCGCGAATTCTGTGCGCTCACCTGGCAGCGCAGGCCTACGCTCCCGCCCCCGGCGCTGCCGCAATCGTCTCCACAATCTCCGGCGGCAATCCAAACCGCACGTTCTCCGGCATGATCTCCAACTCTTGCACGTCGCCAAACCCCTTGCCTGCCAGGAACTCCACTACTTCCTGCACAAGGTGCTCCGGCGCCGATGCTCCCGCCGTCAGTGCCACAGTCTTCACGCCCTGCAGCCACTCCGCTTTAATGTTCCCGTAATTATCGATTAGATGCGCCTCGGTGCCCAAACTGCGCGCCACTTCTACCAGCCGCTTCGAATTTGAGCTGTTGTCCGATCCCACCACCAGCAGCAGGTCCGCATCCGAAGCCACATGCTTTACCGCAACCTGCCGATTTTCAGTCGCATAGCAAATATCCTGTGCCGCCGGTCCCTTGATATTCGGAAACCGTTTCCGCAGCGCCGCAATAATGTCCCGCGTCTCATCCAGGCTAAGCGTAGTCTGCGTCAGATACGCCACCCGGTTCGGGTCCGGCAACGTCACCGCCGCCACTTCTTCCGGTGACCCCACCACCTGCGTCACCGCCGGAGCCTCCCCCAGCGTCCCAATCACCTCATCGTGATCGCGGTGCCCGATCAAAATCAGCGAATACCCTTCCTTGGCGAACTTCACCGCCTCCACATGCACCTTCGTGACCAGCGGACAAGTCGCATCAATCACGCGCAGATTTCGCAATTTGGAATGCTCCCGCACCTCCGGAGACACGCCGTGCGCGCTATAAATCACGCGCTCACCCGCGGGCACTTCGTCCACGGAGTCCACAAAAATCGCGCCCTTGTGCTGTAGTTCCTCGACCACAAAGCGGTTGTGCACAATCTCCTTGCGCACATAAATCGGAGGCCCGAACGCCTCCAGCGCAATCCGCACAATATCAATCGCCCGCACCACCCCTGCGCAAAATCCCCGCGGCTTCAACAACAAAAGTTGCTTGCTCTCAGACATTGCCATCCGTTTTCTCTCCAACAATCGATCCTGCCGGCTATCTCGAGGGCGTCTCGCCCTCGCGCAGCGGAACCACAGTCCACGTTCCACCGCTACTCGTCCCGAGCCGTTCACAGCCGCGACAACAGGCGAGAACGAGCGAGGGATCTTCTGCCTCGACTCCACTCCCCAAACCCCACTGTATTAGGGTACAGCCAGCCCCAAAAAGATGCTTCTAGATACTGCAATGGTACCGAAGCATGCACCCCCCGGTCAATGTAAGCCCTTGCAGGAGAGAGGATTACCACCCAACGGGGAAAATCGAAGCTCGAATGGAAGTACTAGCTTGGCCGGATTATCCGGACCAGACAGAATCGCCGATGCTCGTTTCGAAAGCATCGGCGCATTCTCAAACCACCAGAGAAGAACGTGGGTGTCCAACAGGGCTTCCATGCCAAGGCCGCCTATTCGAATCCCAGGTCCTTCAGTTCCTGATCCGCAAGTGGAGCAAAGGCGTCTGCGCTGTAAGAGATTTTGACAATTTCCTCCCCCCGGCAAGCCTTCTCAATCAGCCTCGAGAGTTCGGTTTTCGCCTTGTGAATGGTCTCGGTTTCCATAACCGTATGTTAGCTAACTCTACTTAGCTAATCAATCACGGTTGCCTGACCCATTTACACGTCGCGTCTTGCAGCCAGGTTCCCAGCAACCCCGCCTTTGCCCCAGCGGTTGGAGCGACGTTCGGGTGGGAAGACTTGGACCGCCGCAATCAAGCGCCGAACGAGACCGCGCCCCAGTCGCCTTTTTTTCGCGCAACCTCCTCCCACGAAGTAGAATCTTATTAACTAGGAGCGCAGTCCGTTTCCCTAGGCTCCTCGCTCGATATTGCTCTCCACGCACGAATGGAGGCCACATTATGAGCCGCTTCAGTTTCTTCGGATCCCTCGTAGCATCAGCTGCTCTAACCGCTTTCGCTCTTGCCCCAACGTCAGCCCTCGCCCAGCACGGCGGCGGTGGCGGAGGAGGCTCCCACGGTGGTGGTGGCGGCAGTTCCCATGGCGGTGGAGGCGGCTTTAGCGGCGGTGGCTCCCACGGCGGTAGCGGGGGCGGCTATCACGGTGGTGGTGGCTATGGCGGTGGTTCCCACGGCAGTTCTGCGGGCAGCCGTGGCTACGGCGGATACGAAGGACGCGGATATGAAGGCGGCCATTACGGCGGCTATTCCCGCGGCGGTGAACAGGGATCCCGCGGAAGAGGCGGCTACGGCGCATCGCGCGGCATGACCGGAAGAAGCGGCACGGAAGCCGCCCGCAATTCGGCATCCGAATCTCACTCCAATTATTCTCGCGCCATTAACGATGGCCAGTGGCATTCATTTGGCGGAAGCAGTTCCGCTCATTCAAGCGTAGCCGGTACCTCCACCCGCTCCGCAAACTCAAACGTCACAGCTCGCAATCATGCCATCGCCGACGGCTCATGGCACTCTTTCGGCGGGTCCCGAGGCGCCAACTACCGCGGTGGCCGCAGCGGCATGGGTTATGGCGGCAGATACTATGGCTGGGGCTACGGTCGCGGTTGGGGCTATGGTCGTGGCTGGGGTTGGCATGGCTGGGGTTGGGGCGGTTGGGGTTGGGGCTGGGGTTGGGGCTGGGGTTGGGGTTGGCCATATTGGGGTTGGGGATGGGGTGTAGGGTTCGACCCTTATTGGTACGCCCCGTGGCCGATGTATAACCCGGACTATTACTACGACAACAATTACTACTATGGAGACGACGACGTTCGTCCGCCTTACCGCCGCCCTGATGACAGCCAGGCTCCCGCAAATCAGGCGAACCCGCCAGCGTCGGCGCCGAATACTCAACCCGCCAATCCAACCACAGGCCCAAGTCCCACTGAATCAGGTGTAACTGTGAGCACTACATAAAGTTCCAAACAGGGGCGTGAACTCGGGTACTGCGGCTCGTCTGCCAGCCAGGATGGAGAAGCCGTGATCTCACCCAGTACGCGACTTCTTCATTCCGCACCGCTCTTGAGCGCACCCGCACTTTCTTCTTGACCGAAGCTTCAATTGCAAGCCAATGTAGAGGTGAGCAGCCAGCAGGTTGGCGTTCGAACTTCGAGGCTAAAATGAAATTTGGCGTCATCATCTTCCCCGGTTCCAACTGTGATCACGATGCCTTCTGGACCATCCAGCACGTCGCCAGGCAACCCGTAACTTTCCTCTGGCACGATTCCCACGATCTCCAGAACTGCGACGTCATCATCGTCCCCGGAGGCTTCGCTTACGGCGACTACCTCCGCACCGGCGCCATCGCCAAGTTTTCACCCGTCATGGAGTCCGTCCGCAAGTTCGCCGACGCCGGTGGCCTCGTTCTCGGCATTTGCAACGGCTTCCAGATTCTATGTGAAGCCAGACTCCTCCCCGGCGCCCTCATGCGCAACATCGGCTTGAAATATGTCTGCAAGCCTGTGCATGTAAGGGTCGAAAACAATCAGACGCCCTTCACGAATGCCTGCAAAAAAGGCGAAGTGCTGACCATTCCCATCGGTCACATGGAAGGCAATTATTTTTGCGATGAAGCGACCCTCGCCGAACTGAAAAGCGAAGATCGCATCGTCTTCCGTTATTCGAACCCAAATGGCGAAATCACGCCGGAAGCAAATCCCAACGGATCGCTAGAGAATATCGCCGGCATCTGCAGCCCCAACCGCAACGTGCTCGGAATGATGCCTCATCCCGAGCGCGCCGCTGAACCAGAGTTAGGCGGCATCGACGGCTGCAAAATTTTCGAATCGCTAATCGGCGTCATGGTAGGAAAATAGGGGGGCTGTAGCGCCGGCACCTTGCCGGCGGTCGCGAGAGCCTGCCCTGAGCTCCGCGGAGGGGCGTCTCGCCCTTGCACTCGGCCAGGACAGAAAAATCTGTTTGGGTGGCGCAGCGCTTCAGCGCTGCGATAAGCAACCGTTGTAGACCGCGGCTTTAGCCGCTGAGGTCAGGGATTTCTGCTACCGCCCCTCCGGCTTAGTCAGCAAAAACGACTTCACCACGATCTGGTTTGGCTGCATGCCCACCGGAATGATCGTCACCAGCGAGTATTCCGACGGTTCAAACTTCTTTTTCGGCGTGCGTTTCTGAATCACCGCAACATCGCCCGACCCCGAATCGAGCACCAGTAAATAAGCCTGATTTTGCGAAAGCGCCAACCCATCAGGATGCGCACCGACCGCCAGGTACGCCACGATCTTTCCGACATCGATATCGTAAACCGCGACATTATTCGACCCGAAGTTCGAGATATAGAGCCGCGAGTTATCCAGCGAAATTACCCCGCGCGACGGTTGCGAGCCAACCAGATAACTTCCCGCGACTTCATTCGGTGTCGTCTCGATGATCGAGATGCTCCCCGCATCGAAATTGAACGCCACCAGTTCTCCGCCATCGGGCTTCAGCGTCAGGCTCACCGGAGACTTCCCCACATCGAGCAGCGCCAGCAGTTTGTCGGTTTTCAGGTCGATGCTCGCAACCTGCCCCGATCCCGAACAGGAGACGAACGCCTTCGACGAATCCGGCAAAATCGCAATGTCCTCCGGCTGAATGCAGATGGTAATCGCCGATCGCACCGCCAGCCGCGCCACGTCGATGATCGAGACCGTGTTATCGGCGCGATTGCTGACCACAACCGTGGAACCATCCGGTGAAACCCGCGCCAGCCCAGGGCTTCTCCCGACCTGCAAAGTAGCGGCAACCACCCGCCGGTCAAGATCGATCACCGACACGCTGTTCGATCCCGTATTCGCGACCCACGCGCGATGCCCGTTGGGAGAGACATCGACAAAGTAAGGCCGCCCTCCCACACCAATCGTAGCCACTACCTTGTTCTGCTCGGCATCAATCACACTCACATTCGCCGACCCGGTGTTGACGACATACACTTCGTTGCGCTTCGGATTCGCCGCCACGCCCGTAGGTTCCGCGCCCACCGTCAGCGTGCGCACCGGCGAAAACGTGCGCAGATCGATGACCGTGACGTTGTTGCTCTTGCCGTTGGTGATGTAAGCGTACTCGCGATAGAGCGGCCCATAAGCAGGAAGAGCGCCCTCGTGAAAGTAATACCATCCACCCGCAAGCGCGAGTGGGACACAGACGGCAATGATAAGAAGTTTGCGCACGGACGACGCGAGTTTACTGAACGAGAAAGACTATCAGAGTTAGCAATCCTCAATACAAGCGGAACTCCACTTCGACGGCGATTTTCATTGGGCAAGTCTTTCCGTCCTGAACCACCGGTTCGAACTTCCATCGCGAAACAGCCTTGATCGCCTGCTGATCGAGGCCCGGCGTCAACGTCCTGATGACCTTGATATCTGCTGTCGTGCCTTCTTTTGTCACAACCGTCGAGAGTATTACCGTACCCTGAATCTTTTTCTTCCGCGCTTTGTTGTCGTATTCAGGGTCCGGCGTGTAAACGCGGTGAGGATAAACTCCTCGGCGGCTCTGGCACAGCGCATCTCCGTCGTACGTTTCCTTCGCCGAATTATCCTGATTTCCCTGGCAGAGCAAAGCGATTGGTTGCGCCATGCCAACTATCAGCGCAACGGCAGCGGCAAAGAGGCGAAGTCGCGGCATAAATCAATTCTCTGAAACTGTCGCACCTGCGTGAACCTGAACTGATACAGCCACTCCACGTCCCAGCACCGCCGCAATCTGCCGCACCTGCTCCATCAGCGCGTCGAACTGATCGGGATAGAGCGACTGCATACCGTCGGAAAGCGCCTTGTCAGGATCGTGATGCACTTCGACGATCAACCCATCGGCTCCAACAGCAACGGCCGCGCGCGCCAAAGGAGTAACTTTGTCACGCTTTCCCGTCCCGTGGCTCGGATCGGCGATGATCGGCAAGTGGCTCAACCGCTGCACCGCGGGAATGACGCTGAGATCAAGCGTATTGCGCGTGTGGTCCACAAACGTCCGCACGCCGCGCTCGCACAGCACCACGTTGTAGTTGCCCTCGCTCATGATGTATTCCGCGGCCATCAGGAACTCTTCGAGCGTAGCCGAAATCCCGCGCTTGAGCAGCACCGGCTTGCGGGCGCGTCCTGCGCGCTTCAGCAGCGAGAAGTTCTGCATATTGCGCGCCCCGATCTGGATCATGTCGCCGTACTTCTCGACCAGGTCGAGCGATTCGTTATCCACGGCTTCCGTGACGATAAGCAGGCCAAAGCGATCGCGGACTTCGGCCATGATCTTCAGGCCCTCTTCTCCGAGGCCCTGAAATGAATAAGGAGACGTGCGAGGCTTGTAAGCCCCGCCGCGAAAGAACTGCGCCCCCGCGCGAGCCACCCGCTCGGCAATTGCGAATGCCTGCTCGCGGCTCTCAATGCCGCACGGCCCAGCCATGATCACGAGATCCCGCGTGCCGATGGTTGCCGCGTGCCCCGGAAACCTGATGACCGTGTTGTCGGGCTTCACATCCCGGCTGACCAGCTTGTACGGCTTCGAGACGCGGATCACTTCCTGCACGCCCGCCATCTCGTCGAACGTCCCGGTCTCAACCTCGCCCTGGTTCCCGGTAATGCCAATAGCAGTGCGTTGCGCCCCAGGAATGGAATGGGCGCGGAATCCAAACGACTCGATCTTCTGGCACACGGCGCGGACCTGCTCTTCCGTAGCCTGCGCCTTCATGACAATAAGCATGCGGATACCCCGAGTCGTTAAGTTTAGCGTCCGGCGCGGAACAGGGCAAACGGCGGGCGCGCAGAGTACTTGGTTAGCTCGGCCTGGTTCGCTACGCGGCAAAACCGCCAACTTCGACGAGAGTCGCACTCGATCGTGCTCGGCGCGCGTCGCCGCGCCACGGACGTCCTTCTGAGACGACCAAGGTCGGTTACGTTGGTTATCTTGGCTTACGCCATTGGTTACCTACAATCTCGTTAGCCGTCATGCTGTACAACCTCACCAAGACGATTGCGCACAAACGCATCTTGATCCCGGTCTTGATTTGTCTTGTGGCTGCACCTGGCCTGGTTCAGGCCAAGCAATTGGTCCTGGTAACCGATAGGGCGAGCACCACCACCAACATCAAAGCCGCTGACTTCGCGGGGATCTTCAACGCCCGCATCCGGACCTGGCAGGATGGCAAAACGATCAAGGTTGTCATGCGCGATCCCGGTTCCGAAGATGCGCAACTAGTCTTGCGCCGGGTCTTGAACATGACACCCGATGAAGCGCGCGCGTTGATCAAATCTCATTCCGATGTGGTCTTCGTCGCGGATAGCGATGAAGCTATCTTGCGTATCGTGTCCAGCACTCCCGGAGCAATCGGCATCATCGATCTCTATTCGCTGACCAAGGATGTCAACGTCGTGAAAATTGACGGCAAACTGCCGCTGGAACCGGGCTACCTCCTAAAAGGAAACTAGGATGATCACAACCAGGACTCATATCATTTCCCAGATTGCCTTATTTCTTGCCCTGATTTCGCCACTGCCGGCCGTTGCGGCAAAGAAGGCCGCGCCCAAGAAGCTTCAGGCTCCGCCCACTTCTCTTCCGTTCACCACGGTTTCGCCGGAGGCCCGCCTCCTCGTTGAGAAAGCTCTCGTCACCTATCTCGACCAAGTCGAACAGACCGATGCCATCGAGATGCTTCGCAAGGCTGTGAGCCTTGACCCCAACTTCGCCATGGCGCACGAACTTCTGGCGCAGGTCAGTCTTGAGTCCGCGGAGCAGGTTAACGAGCAGGCCCGGGCCTTTGCCACCCGTGACCATGCCAGCGCCCTCGAACGCGAAACCATCGAATGGTACCAGGACGTCTCTGACCACAAGCTTCTTTCCGCTATCGTTACGATGAACGGCTTGCTCGCGCAGCTTCCGCACGACAAAACCGTCATTTGGATGACCACCTGGTGGCTGATGACCCAGCAACAATATGATCGCTCGATCGCAATTTACGAGCATTCGGGCATCAAGAACTCTCCCGGATTGTTAAACAACATGGCGTACGCCTATGCCTACGGGCGCCGTTTCGATAAGGCGTTCGAACTCATGGATCAGTACATTGCCGCCATGCCCCACGATCCCAATCCGCAGGATTCTTATGCGGAAATCCTGCGCATGGCGGGCCGCTTCGACCAGTCCATCGAGCACTACCGCGCATCGCTGGCGATTGATCCGCAGTTCTATTCGTCGCAGTTCGGTATCGCCGACACTTACTCTCTGAAAGGCGATCAACCCCGCGCCCGCCGCGAGTATGAAGCCGGATTCCGCAAGTTTCCGCTGGCCGAGCAGCAGCGCGTCCTGTGGCGGACGCGCGAAGCGGCTACCTTTATCCGCGAAGGCGATCTGGATTGGGCGGATCAAGCCTTTCAGGCCATTGCCGACGACGCCCACGCTCATCACACCAGCCTCGCGGAAGCTGATACGTACCGGCAGATGGCTTTGTATCAGGAGGACTCGGCCCGCGCCCTGGATCTGCTGCGCAAAGCCGATGCCGCCGTTGCCGCAGGCGAAAACGCGACCCACACAGCCATTCAGCAGGTCGCCGCACAAATCCTGCGCGCCCGTGTGGAACTCGCTTTAAAGACCGGAGACACCAAGCTGGCGCAGTCCAACCTTGATTCTCTGGCCGCCATGTCTGAAAACGCGAATGACAACCTCATCGACCTTGCTTATCAGGGCGCGCTCGGAGCGCTCCTGTTTTCGGAGCAGAAATACAGCGAAGCCATCCCGCACCTCGAAGAGGACCCCAACAACCCTCTTTCGCTGAAACTGCTGGTCACCGCTTACGCGAAAACCGGAGACAGATCCGGAGCCGAGCGCACTTTTGACCTGCTCTCCAACCTCAACGACCCGTCGCTCGAACAGGCACTAGTGGTACCCCCGCTCCGCGCCTGTGCGCAAGACCCAGCATGCAACAGCACTGCAAAGAGCGCCTCGGTTGTCAAGGTGCCGCACACTCTCTGATCACGCTACTGGACGCCGTTCGAGAACCGATGGCGCCCTGCGGATGCAAAGCATAGTGCGGTATCAGCAGTCGATGAATTGCATGAAACGCAGATCCTCGGACTCCGCTGAGGACGGTAGTGGGGTCATAGCACCACTACCCTGAGGACCGCTCCGCACTGCACCCACTCAGCCCGTTGTAAAATCAAGAATTACTCAATACTGCACTATCCTTATCTATGCCCCAGGAAGAAAAACCTATCCCGCCGCAACGCGAAGACCGCTACGACCCTCAGCGCATCGAGCAGAAGTGGATCGAGCGCTGGCAAAGCGATCCCTCGCTCTACGCCGCCGAAGCCCACTCCACCAAGCCCAAGTTTTACGTGCTCGAGATGCTTCCCTACCCTTCCGGTGCGCTCCACATGGGCCACGTCCGCAACTACTCCATCGGCGACGCTCTTGCCCGCTACATGTGGATGAACGGCTACAACGTCCTCCATCCCATGGGCTGGGATTCGTTCGGCTTGCCCGCCGAAAACGCTGCCATCAAAAACAACACGCCCCCGCGCGAGTGGACCCTCCACAACATCGCGGCCATGAAGACGCAGATGAACCGCCTCGGCTTCGCCTACGATTGGTCGCGCGAAGTCACCACCTGCCTGCCCGAGTACTACCGCTGGAACCAGTGGTTCTTCCTCAAGCTCTACGAACAAGGTCTGGCCTATCGCAAAAAGAGCAAAGTCAACTGGTGTCCCAAGTGCTGCACCGTGCTCGCCAACGAGCAAGTAGTAGGCGGAATGTGCTGGCGTCACGAAGATACTCCCGTCGAGCAGCGTGAACTCGAACAATGGTTCCTCCGCATCACCAAATACGCCGACGAATTGCTCCGCGACCTCGAAAAACTCGACGGCTGGCCCGAGAAAGTCCGCATCATGCAGCAGAACTGGATCGGCCGCAGCGAAGGCACTCTCGTCGACTTCGATCTCGGCGGCACCGTCGGCCCCGCCGGATCGACCATCACCGTCTTTACCACGCGCGTTGACACGATCTTCGGCGCGACCTCGCTGCAACTTGCCCCCGAGCATCCCCTCGTCGCCGACCTCACCACGCGCAGTGCCGATCTCCGCGCCCAGGTACAGCAGTTGATTGCCGAGCAGCGCCGCGCGAAAGAATCCGGCGATATCGGCGCCATCGAAAAACACGGCGTCTTCACCGGCCGCTACGCCAAGAACCCCTACAACGGCGAAGCCTTGCCTGTCTGGGTAGCGAATTACATCCTCATGGACTACGGCACCGGTGCCATCATGAGCGTGCCCGCCCACGATGACCGCGATTACGAGTTTGCGAAAAAATACAAACTCGATATCCGCCTCGTCATCCTCCCCGCCGGCGGCAATCCCGAAGAAACTATGGCGGAGCCGCCGCTTCCCTTCACCGGCGAAGACGGCATGCTGGTAAACTCCGGCGAATTCAGCGGCCTCAGTTGCGAAGAGGCTATGCGCAAAATGTCGGCCCGCGCCGAAGAAAAAGGCTTCGGCAAAGCCACCGTCACCTTCCGCATCAAGGATTGGGGCATCTCGCGCCAGCGCTATTGGGGCACGCCCATCCCCATGGTCTACTGCGATAAAGATGGCGTCGTACCCGTGTCGGAAAAAGATCTCCCCGTGATTCTGCCCGACAAAGTGACCGTAACCTTAGCCGGCGGATCGCCGCTCCAAAACGTCCCCGAATTCCTGAACACGACGTGTCCAAAGTGCGGTGGCTCCGCCCGCCGCGAAACCGACACCATGGATACGTTCGTCGACTCCTCCTGGTACTTCTACCGCTACGCCGACGCGCGCAACGACAAAGCGCCGTTCGACACAAAGACGATTGCCTACTGGTTCGGCCAGGACGGCATCGATCAATACATCGGCGGCGTCGAACACGCCATCCTCCACCTTATTTATTCGCGTTTCTGGACCAAGTTCATGCGCGACATGGGCCTGTTAAAAAACGATGAGCCGGTCAAGCGCCTCTTCACCCAAGGCATGGTGATCAAAGACGGCGCCAAAATGTCCAAAAATCTCGGCAACGTAGTCTCGCCCGACGAAATGGTCGCGCGCTACGGAGCCGACGCCGCCCGCCTCTACAGCCTCTTCGCCGCCCCTCCCGATCGCGACCTCGATTGGCAGGACACCGGCATCGAGGGCATCCAGCGCTTCCTGGGGCGCGTCTATCGGTTCTACGTTCGCGACGCGAAGCCGGATCATCCAGACTGGCCAAACCCTGTGCCGTCCGAGTTGTCGCCCGAAGCCCGCGCCCTCCAGCGCAAACTTCACCAGACCATCAAACGCGTCAGCCACGATTTCCAGGGCCGCTGGCACTTCAACACCTGCATCGCCGCCATCATGGAGCTGCTGAACGAAGTCTACGGCGCAGAAGATGCCATCGCGGCCGGACGAATTCCCGTAGCGCTGGTAGCCGAAGTTCAGCGGTCGATCGCGCTGCTGCTAGCGCCGATGGCCCCATATCTCGCTCACGAACTCTGGGAAATGATCGGCGAAAAAGGCAATCTCCTGAAAGCGCCCTGGCCCAAGTACGATCCCGCGCTCGCTGCCGAAGACGAAATCGAAATCCCCGTGCAGGTCAACGGCAAGCTCCGCGGCAAGGTAGTAGTGCCCGCCGCGTCCACTGACGATCAGGTGAAAGAAGCCGCGCTCGCCGACGAAAAAGTGAAAGCCGCGATCGCTGGCAAGCAGATAGTAAAAGTGATCGTCGTGCCCAAGAAACTGGTGAACATCGTCATCCGATGAGCGCGGATTGGTAGAGCGAAAAGGTGTAGGCTTCGCGGCATGAACTTCAAGACGATTAAAAGCAGCAAGGTGGCGAGAATGTGGGGATTAATTCTCGCGGCGGGACTAGTGGCAGGCCTATTGGGGGTTTGGGAAAACGGTTGGCAGATGGGAGACACAATCGGCCTCATCGTTTGGTTCATTCTTCTCTTCTGCGTGGTGAGTGTCGTTAGAAAAGAGAAACAAACTTCCTAAAATTCAAGACAGCCCGTACCGTCTGACCAATTGCAAGTAGGACCGCAATCTGAGACACTCATCCGTGGAAACCCAATCCCATCTCAACCAGGCAATCGTCGTCCTCGACTTCGGCGCCCAGTATTCGCAACTCATCGCGCGCCGCATCCGCGAACAGAAAGTCTTCTCGGTCGTCCTCCCCTTCAACGCCACGCTCGCCGAGATTCGCAGCTACTCGCCCGTAGGCATCGTTCTTTCCGGAGGCCCGTCGTCGGTCTACGACAAGGGCGCGCCGCACGCCGACAAAAAAGTCTTCGAGCTCGGCGTCCCCGTGCTCGGCATCTGCTACGGACTGCAATTCATGGTCTACGCCCTGGGAGGCAAAGTCCGTCCCGCGGCCAAGCGCGAATACGGCCACGCCAAAGTCGATCTTCAAGTAGCCGACTCGCAACTCTTCCACGGCCTGCCCAACTCGCTAGCCGTCTGGATGTCCCACGGCGATTCCGCCGACGAACTCCCAGCCGGATTCCGCCTGACCGCAAAGACGCCGGATGCCGCGGCCGCAATCGAAAATCCCGAACGCAGAATATTCGCCGTCCAGTTCCATCCCGAAGTCCACCACACGCCGCTCGGCACCGACATCCTGCGCAACTTCGCCCTCCACATCTGCGGAGCCACTCCCACCTGGACCGGCCGGCACTTCATCGACGCAACGGTCGCTCAAGTAAGAGAGCAGGTCGGCAAAGGCCGCGCCATCTGCGCCCTTTCCGGCGGAGTCGATTCCTCAGTAGCCGCAGTCCTGGTCGATCGCGCCCTCCGCGACGACCCCCCGCAATGCGAATCCACGGAAGAGGCTGCCCCATCCTTGCCGCGCTCCTTGCGGCAAGGGTGGGAATCGGGAAAGCATGCAGCGAAGGGGCCCGCCACCACTCCCGCCTCCCGCCTAACCTGCGTCTTCGTCGACAACGGCGTGCTGCGCAAAAACGAATTCCAAAAAGTGCAGCAGAACCTGCGTGACAAACTCGGCCTGCACATAGTCGCCGTCGACGCCACCGACCGCTTCATGAAGAAACTAGCAGGCGTCGCCGAGCCCGAGAAAAAGCGCAAAATCATCGGCAACGAATTCATCAAGGTCTTCGAAAAAGAGGCGCGCCGCATCGAAAAAGAAGAAGGCCACGTCAAATGGCTCGTCCAGGGCACGCTCTATCCCGACGTCATCGAATCCCGCTCCGTGCGCGGCCCCTCCGACGTAATCAAGTCGCACCACAACGTCGGAGGCCTGCCCGAAAAAATGAAGCTCAAGCTCATCGAGCCGCTCAAAGACCTATTCAAAGACGAAGTCCGCCGCATCGGCCGTGACCTCGGCATGCCCGAAGACATCCTGCAGCGCCAACCCTTCCCCGGCCCCGGCCTGGCGGTTCGGATCTTGGGTGAAGTAACAAAAGCTCGCGCCGATCTGCTTAGGGAGTGCGACGACATCGTCGTCACCGAAATCAAAAAAGCCGGCCTCTACAACAAAATCTGGCAATCCTTCGCCGTGCTCCTGCCCGTAATGTCCGTCGGAGTCATGGGCGACCAGCGCACCTACGCCTACACCTGCGCCATCCGCGCCGTCCACTCCGAAGACGGCATGACCGCCGACTGGGTCCCCCTCCCCCACGAAGTCCTGAAGACAATCTCGAATCGGATAGTGAACGAAGTCCGAGGCGTGAACCGCGTAGTCTACGACGTGACGTCGAAACCGCCGGGCACGATTGAGTGGGAGTAGGAGAGCAGCTCTCAGTTGTCAGTTCTCAGTAAGACCTTCGGCTGTCACTCTAAGGGAAGCGAACGACCCATGCATCTTGCCACGCGAGGCACAGGCCGAGGGTGCCCCACCCTTCGTTTTTTGAAGGGTGGGATTCCACTGCCGCCAGCCGCTTTGGGATTTTGCTTACAGTTGGGACTGACGCGAAGTCTGGGCTGAACCGCCGATATCGACTATTTCTTGAATTCCTCAAAGAATGGTTTGTCGATTTCAAAAGTCTTCAGCGGCTTGAGCCCAAACTCAAGTTCCCTGAACATTTCGACAAGCTTCTCCCCATCAATTAACTCAAGAGGCGGGACGCCGTCCCGGGAAGCCTCTCGGCGAGCTTCGGCCGTGAAGGTGCCAGTGGTAATGATGATACCTTTATCGGCACGACCAGACATGGCCCCTCGAAAATCCCTTACCTGGGACGGAGAGACGGACCCTGTGTAACGTTTGCACTGAAACAGGACCTTAAACGAAACAAGCGGATTAACTTGAAGAGTGCCGTATCCGTCGATGCCACCGTCTCCGCTTCGGCCTGTAACCACGACCTGGACAAAACCCGCTTCCCGGAGTAGACGCTGCGACAACCGCTCAAAACCTTCAGCTGGGAGCGCGCGAAGCATGGTAATAAGTTGGGTCTGTAGGTCTGTGACGGTTTCGGACTCTTCCTCCGTGGGGGGACTGCTTTCTATGAGATCCGACTTTTTGCGACGCTCCTCCTCAAAGACGCGAACCCATTTTCGACGAATTTCGCGCGCCTGTTCGAGCGAGAGCTTTGTTGACCGACCTCGTTCTGTGAGACTCCAGACGCCACGCTTTGATGAATCGAGAAGCCCCTCACGGACGAGATAGAACCGCGCCCAAGCCACCTGGTTGCGAAACCGCGATTCCCCGGACGGAAGGGTCTCGTTTTGAAGTTCGTCAGGAAGGTTAAGGTCTAGCGCGATGCGCTCGACAACCTCGTCGGGCGTACCGGATCCACCCAAAGTGCGCAAGGCCTCCAGCAGGGGTCCGAAGTAATGGAGGAACCGAGCCCCCTCTTCCTTCTTTACACCTGCCGTGGCTTTCATGCCGCTATTGTACGCCGGGCGTGCCCCACTCATCGCGCTCTTTGCCATGACTGGGATTCCACGAAGGCCGCGCCGGTACGGAATTTCCTGACGACGTCTATCCCCGCCGGGTGCTTTTCGTTCGAATCGCCTCGACATTCGTCCCCATTTTCGAGTACTCGCAGTCACCGCAGTGTGGCCCAGGTTCCTCGCATCCGAAATTCATCTCACGCATCGAACCGTAATCAAGGAGGACATACCATGGGCCTCGAAGAAACACACACCATCACACCAATCGACAAAGTTATCTACACAGCCAAAGCGCACACCACCGGTGGTCGCGATGGAGGAGCGTCGCGCACCTCCGACGGCCGCCTGGACGTCAAGCTTTCCGTTCCTGGGACTCCCGGCACAGGCACCAACCCCGAACAGTTGTTCGCTGTCGGCTGGTCAGCCTGCTTCCTCTCGGCATTGAAGATTGTGGCTGCCAGAATGAAAGTCAAGCTGCCGCCCGAGGTCGCCGTTGACCCTGAGGTGGACTTGGGTATGACGGGCGGCGGTTACTTGCTTCAGGCTCGACTCAACGTCGTTCTCCCGGGCATCGAGCCCGCAGTCGCGCAAGCTCTCGTGGATGGCGCGCACAAGGAATGTCCATATTCCAAAGCCACCCACGGCAACATCAACGTCGTGACCACCTTCGACACGAAGCCAATCGCGCAAGTGGCGTGATTCCTTTACGAAGTCGCTGTGTCCGGTTTGGGCGGGTGCCCCACTCATCGCGCCCTTTGCGATGAGTGGGGCAGTATTCCCATCACCACCAAAATTCAAAAGCCCCGCGACGCGCGCGGGGCCCTGGACACGTCTGCGAAACTATTATCGGCTTAGAGCAGTGCTTCCCTCGGCCAACCCATGAACTGCAAAATTCAAAAGCCCCGCTGGTCAGGCGGGGCGTGCTACGTTACCAGTTGGTACGCCACCTATCAAGCATTCTTATTATACCGCCGAATTCTTGTGCCGAGCAGCCGTGCGGAGGACGACGGACTCGAACCGTAATGGCTGACCTAGCCACTCGACCACTTGAAAGGCGGCGTCCAGTACCCACTGGCAACGTCCTCCAGACGCAACCTGTCTAAGTCGAGTATTTCCCGTGCGTTGAATCCAAACAATTCCACGAACTAAGCGTCTCCAAACGGAGACAGAAAGAGTTTCATTTTGGGAAAAAACCGCACCGTTGCCTCTTCACAATCACAGAATTAACTTGACATCAAATTCCCCACAACCGACCTTAAAGATAGACAGAGTGCCTTGCACTACGGATTTATCGATGGCTCCGCATATCGCGGGGCCATCGACGTTATCCCCCTTCCCTTCCCTCCCTCACAGTGGCGACCAGTTCGGTATGTAGAAACTACCCAGTCCAACCGCTCCCAAACCGGCAACCCGGCTCCGGCACGTGTCAGCCCACGACGGCGCTATATATCACATGTTGTCAAGCCCAGTTTGAGCTCCCGGAAATCCCCCAACCCCTTTTCGTTTGTTGCCCGTACACCGCTTGTACGTACACATCTGTATTCCAAACAATATTTTGTTCGCCCATCGTTCGCCAAGTGCCACCCTAAATGTACATACATATATTTATGTAAAGTGTTCCACGTGGAACACTCTTGCCACCAGAAGAAAAACAGCTCTCTCCGATTGATAATTCGCCACCCGGAGAACTACCATATCCTCATGCCCGTAGAAACCGAAGTCCCTATCTCCCAGAAAACAAACATTCGCGCCCCTCGCGGTAACTCCTTGTCCTGCAAAGGATGGCAGCAGGAAGCTGCCATGCGCATGCTCATGAACAACCTCGACGAGGAAGTCGCCGAGCGCCCGCAAGACCTGGTCGTCTATGGAGGCACAGGCAAAGCCGCCCGCAACTGGGATTGCTATCACGCCATCCTCAACACTCTAAAGAACTTAGAGAACGACGAGACCCTGCTGGTTCAGTCAGGCAAACCAGTCGGAGTCTTCAAGACGCACGACTACGCGCCGCGCGTGCTCATCGCCAACTCCAACTTGGTAGGTCACTTCTCTAACTGGGAGAAATTCAACGAGTTAGAGCGCGCCGGCCTGATGATGTACGGCCAGATGACCGCCGGTTCGTGGATCTACATCGGCTCGCAAGGCATAGTGCAAGGCACGTACGAAACGTTCGCCGCCGCAGGCGCGAAGCACTTCGCCGGCGACCTCAGCGGTAAGTTGATTGTTTCCGGCGGGATGGGAGGAATGGGCGGAGCGCAACCGCTGGCAGCCACGATGAATGGCGCAGCGTTTCTAGGGATTGACGTCGATCCCGAGCGCATCAAGAAGCGCCTGAAGACTGGCTATTGCGACTTCATGGTCACCACTCTCGATGAAGCGCTGCGCATCCTGAAGAATGCGGTGCGCAAAAAAGAAAACGTTTCAGTCGGACTGGTCGGCAATTGCGCGGATATTATTCCCGAGCTTGCCGAGCGCGGAGTCGTGCCCGACATTCTCACCGACCAAACGTCAGCGCACGACCCGCTGAACGGATATGTGCCAAACGGCATGACGTTGGAGCAGGCGCTGGAGTTGCGGAAGCGCGATCCGAAAGCTTATCAGGAGAGCTCGCTCGATGCTATGGCTAAGCACGTTGAGGGCATGCTGCGGCTGCAGAAAATGGGCTCGGTCACGTTCGACTACGGCAACAACATCCGCACGTTTGCTTTCCAGCGCGGCGTGAAGAACGCATACGACTTCCCCGGGTTTGTTCCCGCGTACATTCGCCCGCTGTTCTGCAAAGGACGCGGACCGTTCCGCTGGGCCGCGCTTTCGGGCGAGGCTTCGGACATCGCAATCACGGACGACTTAGTCCTCGAACTCTTCCCCGAAAACGTCAGCCTGCGCCGCTGGATTGAGCTGGCCCGCAAGCGCATCAAGTTCCAGGGATTGCCCGCTCGCATCTGCTGGCTTGGCTACGGCGAGCGCGCACAGTTTGGGCTGGCAATCAACGACCTCGTCAAGAAGGGCAAGATCAAGGCTCCGATCGTGATCGGCCGCGATCACCTCGATTGCGGCTCGGTCGCATCGCCCTTCCGCGAAACCGAGAGCATGAAAGACGCCAGCGACGCCGTCGCCGACTGGCCACTGCTGAATGCGCTGGTGAACACAGCCGCAGGCGCATCGTGGGTCTCGATCCACAACGGCGGAGGAGTCGGCATCGGCTATTCCCTGCACGCGGGACAAGTCACGGTAGCCGACGGCACGGACATGATGGCCAAGCGCATCGAGCGCGTGCTGACAACGGATCCTGGCATGGGCGTGATCCGGCATGTGGACGCGGGGTATGACGAGGCGAAGGAGTTTGCGGCGAAGAAAGATGTGAAGGTGCCAATGGGAAGTTCCCTAGAGCGCTAGGAGGAATTTTCTTGACGAAGGGCCGAAAGATCGCGCCGATTTGGATCCTTCTAACTATGTTCGTTGCCGTGCCCATCGTTCTAATCGCTTCTTGCGTTGGTTACTCGGCCTTTCAGGCACGCCGGCCGAGAGATATGCTGAACGCGATTTGGATTGACGCTCCTGCCGTCCCATTCGGCTTCTATCACGGGTGGTGGGAAGGCTGCTGGGTTGAGTCAGACCAGCAAACCAACCACTGCCAACTGTATGCACGAGACCTACATCCTCCGGTGGTCTTCGAGGGGCGATATATGCCCTGCGGGGGAAAGTCGCCGATCCAGATGACCGAACTGAAGCTCAGACCTCCGGCGCGTGGCGAGAGCATGTGGATTTTTCCGGGATTCGTAGCTTTCTTGGGGGATGGCAGGATTTTGGTTCCCCTTGAGAACCTGCGCGACTGTCCGAAAATACTCGAAAGACTTGAACGCAAGAAAAATTAGGGTACGGAAGAAGCAATTGAAGCCCAATTGTCCCCTGCTCTTGTCGAACATTGGCCAGCTTCTCACGCTGCAAAGTGCGGCTCCTGGCCCGCGACGCGGCGCTTCCCTATCCGAGCTCGGCATTATTAAAGACGCTGCCGTCCTCTGCCTTGGCGGAAAGATCGTTTCCGTTGGCAAGGCCAAAGACGCGCTGCGTGATCCGTGGTTAAAGAAGAACCGCAAGAAAGTCACGGAGATCGACTGCCGCGGCCGCGTCGTGCTGCCTGGGTTCGTTGATTCGCACACGCATCCCGTCTTTGCGCGCCCGCGGCTGATTGACTTTGAGAAGCGCATTGCAGGCGCGAGTTACGAGGAAATCGCCGAAGCTGGCGGAGGCATTCGTTCCAGCATCGAGGGCGTCCGCAAAGCCGCCCGGTCTACGCTTACAGCAAAGCTGCTCGCCGCGCTCCACGACATGGCCGCTCACGGCACCACTACGGTCGAGGCCAAATCCGGATACGGCCTCGACTTCGCCTCAGAACTGAAGTCGCTCGAAGCCATCCGCACCGCCGCCAGTCAGTGGCCGGGAACTCTCGTGCCAACCTTCCTCGGCGCCCACGCGGTCCCGCCCGAATTCCGCGGTCGCTCCCAGGCATACGTGGATTTCATCTGCCATGAGATGCTGCCCACAGTCGCCAAACGCAAGCTCGCGCGGTTCGCCGACGTGTTCTGCGATCGCGGCGCGTTTAGCACTGAAGAAACAGAGCAGATCTTCCGCACTGCTGGGCAAAATGGCCTTGCCCTGCGCGCCCACATGGGCCAACTCAGCGAGACGCGCATCGGGCCATTCCTGCGATTTAATCCCGCCTCGCTCGATCACATGGATTACGTGAACGACGCCGATCTCCCCGCGCTGGCCGCCAGCGATACGGTCGCCACATTCGTTCCCGGAGCGAATTACTTCCTGGGGCTATCGCGCTATCCCGACGCGCGGAAGTTCATCGAGGCCGGAGTCGCGATCGCTCTTGCAACAGACTACAACCCCGGATCATCGCCGACGCTCAGTATGCCGATGGCGATGTCGCTCGCATGCACGCACATGAAGATGTCCCCGGCCGAAGCGATCGCCGCTGCCACCATCAACGGCGCATGGGCGCTACGTGTCGCGGGCGACAAGGGCAGCATCGAACCTGGAAAAGACGCCGACTTGGCCATTTTTGACGTCGAAGACTATCGCGAAATCCCTTACTGGTTCGGAACAAACCAATGCCGTCTGACGATCCTGAATGGCTTTGCGCCGACTCGTTCCACTTGGACCGAATCGTGAAGCGTTGTTATAATTCTGTTGCTGCACCCGCTCTTAGCGAATCGGCTGCGTTTCCCGCGGCCTCCCGCCAAGTGAAAGCCCGCAGGTCGTTGGTGATGCAGTCCCAGCGTCCCTTGGGATAAGGAGCGGCCCCCAAGTGGCCAGGTAGCTCAGGTGGTAGAGCGCAGCCCTGAAAAGGCTGGCGTCGGCGGTTCAACTCCGTCCCTGGCCACCATAGTTTTCAAAGACTTACCCATTCCCTGCCCCGACAGTTTGCGCACAATTGCGAACAAAACGAAACGGAAAATCTCCTACTGTAACAAATTCGTCAACCGCCCCACCACTCGACGCTGCGACTCGGGAACGAACTGCTGGTAAATATCCAGCGTCGTGCTCGCCCGCGAATGCCGCATCTGCCCTTGCGCATCTTTCACATCCGCTCCGGCCATCTTCAGCCAGACCGCATGAGACGTACGCAACGACCGCCAGTTCACCCATTCCAAACCCATGGTCCGGGCCGCCGGCTTAATGAAGCGGGTTAGGATGCTATTGTCGCGGATCGGCTTGCCGTCTCGGACCGATTGGAACACCAAATCCTCCGGCCCATCCGACTTGACGACCCTATGCTTGCGTACGGCATTGCCAGCCTTCACATAGACCGTGAGCAGCTTCAGTCGATGGATGCGCTCAATCACGCAGGAGTTCACCGGGATGGTGGCGTTGCTGCTTTCGCTCTTGGGAGCTCCCCAATCGCCGCGGCAGTAACGCTCATCAATCGTGACGGTGTCCTCTCCGAGATCATTCCATCGAAGTCCGGCCAACTCGGATACCCGCATCCCCGTAAAAATGGCCACATAGAAAGCGCATCAGGTGCACAAAATGCAGCTCTCTGCTCCCCATCCTTGGCGCTGGGGGGACAATTGTCCAGAAGCCGCCTGATTCCAAAGTGGTGCGGCCGTCCAAGCCTCGGACCGAAACTGCATCAGTTTCTCCTAGCTCGCGCAGAACCGCCGTTGGCTTAGGCTTCATCGTCGTCCCGGTGGTGGTCATTGCAGCGGCCCTGGTCATTCTTTCGTGGTACTCCAGCGCCGATAAGGGCACCACCTTGCCTCAGACTTCGTTGGGAACTGGAGGAGGAACATCCGAACTAGTAGCGAATCCAGGTCAGGAATCGCCGGCGGCTAAGCAAAGGCCGCAGCCGCGGTTCGAAGTTATCGAGACTCCACCTTGCGATGCAGGGAAACGATACCGTTCGATGCAAAACGGCAGTCGGATTGTGCCAGACATTGACACAACCGGACACGGCGAGTTGGAGGTGCAAAACGGCACCAACGAGGATGCCGTGTTATTTCTTGTCGATTCGGCTGCGGACGAGACGATCCGAGAGGTCTACGTACAGGCGAAGCAATCGTTTCGGGTGAAGGGAATCCCCAAAGGAACTTATGAACTTGCGTATACTCATGGGCTCGATTGGGACGACGAAGAAGCCGAATTCCGTTGCGATCCCGATTACGCTCAGTTCGAGCGGGAGTTTGACTTCACAGAGGAAAGGGGTCAGGAGGGCATTCATTATGACTCGATTACCGTGACACTGCATCCAGTCGTCGGGGGCAACGTACGGACGAAGAAGATATCCAGAGAGGAATTCCTGAAGAATCACCGTCGAACGCCCTCTTTACCCAGATGAAGAAAGACCGCCGTTATGAACAGGATTCGGCCGCAGACGCGACCCTCCATTCCGTCTTGGACGCTTGCAATGCCAAAGGAAAAACTCCAAATTTGGACTTTTACCTCTTCGTTTCTTCGTCATTTTGGAGATGGCTGTCGGGGCGGATCAGTGTAGGTGCCGGACGCCGCCCCGAAGTCGTAGGATTATGGAGTGAAAGAAGAATGCACATACAACAATCGGGACTTTCCAGTCTTCTTGCTGACGAGCGAGGAGCGCCAAACCATGTCGTTCTGGTGCCCGAAGACACTCGCCTCGATTGAGGAACGCAACACTCTTGAGTTGATTCGGTTGTGGAATAGCAGGCCGGGAAGAATAGCGCGGCGGAGTCGCTGGTTCGGCACCCTACGGTTTCGCGCCAACGCGTAGATATTCGTTAGCTTTGGCGGAGGCAAGTAGAACCCTGCGAGGTAGATTTACGCCCGGCAGTCGAGTGGCAGATGGCGGATGGTAGCAAGTTTCCAGCCTATGACTAACGGGTGCATTTGGAGCAACCCGGTTTTCGGTCCCTTGCGACAAGGTTCCTATTTGCCGCCGCAATCCGAATCCTGATCATGATTTCCCCTAAGCCCGTTTCTGGCCAATCGCTAGACGTTGATCGTTCGGTGGCCACAAGCGCGTTTCTCAGTACCCATCGACCCGTCCCGCAACGCCCTCGGTAACCTCTAGCACTTGCAACAGACTCGGACATCCGGCAAAAGTTACGACCTAAGCGCGAATCGCAGTTGCGGCAACTTTTCTTTTGCATCGGTGTAACCTTCCCGCGAAAACTGTTTCCAATTGCCCGTGAGAGTTGAGTGCCCCGCGGGTCCTCATCGAGAATCTACGAACAAACCAAGGAGAAACCCTTATGGTTCGGAACATCAAGACAGCTTTGACACTCGTCGCACTGACGTTCGCATTCGGGTTGCAGTCCTCGGCGTTTGCCCAGGACAGCATGAAGCATGAGGACAAGACCAAGAGTTTGGAAACTGGCACCTTTCACGGCAAAGTGCACAAAACTTCTGGCCGCGCGACCATCTACCAGGAGGCGGACGGAAAGCTCGTGCTCCGCCTGACAAACTTCAAGACGTCCAACGGGCCCGATGTACACGTGATTCTCATTGCAGCCAAGGACGCGGACGACGACGCCAATTTTCTCAATAGCAGCACGGAACGTGTGGAGTTAGGCAGCCTGAAAGGAAATGAGGGCGACCAAAACTACGAAATACCCAGCGACACTGACCTGAGCAAGTTCCAAACAGTATCGATCTATTGCGAGCGGTTCAACGCCAACTTCGGCGCCGCGCCTCTTGAGAAGTTCTAAGACTCATGTTTTCAAATGGAATCGGGCAGGTGAACCTGCCCGATTCATCACTCGAAGGAGACAGTCATGAATACCCGAGTAGGTTCCTGGGTGTCGCATAGGAAGTGGATCTCAGCGGCAATTGTTCTCCCGGTTCTCGTGGCGGCTTGGTGGGCCTTCCGCCCTGAGAAACTCTGGATCAATCAGAAGGTCAATGAGCCGGCGCCCTTCGCTTCGAGTACAGATCCTCAGCCGCTTTATACCGGCCGGCTGGAAGGCAAGGCTCACCAAACGAGTGGTCGCGGAACCATCTACAAGACCTCTGATGGCAAAGAGTATCTACGGCTGACGGATTTTATGACCTCGAATGGCCCGGATGTGCACGTTGTCCTAGCGCAGAGTGATGACGCGAATCTCACACAAGAGATTGTGAAAGGGCAACTTGACAACGTTGAGCTTGGGCTCCTGAAAGGCAACCAGGGAGATCAGAATTACGATCTCCCTACATCTGTCGACTTGCAGAAATACAACACGGCCGTTATCTACTGCGAGCGATTCCATGCGGTATTCGGTGTCGCCCGACTTGAACAGTTTTGATGGTAACCGGCACCCTCGAAGACGCTGGTGCTCATTGGGAGTCCAAAAACCAGGAGAGATCATTATGGTTCGCAACATCAAGACAGCTTCTGTCACTGCCTACAGCTCGATTATGGAGAAAGCGCCATACAGGAGGAAAGACCCATGATATTCACAAGATTGCTTGCACTCGTCGCTCTCGCGCTCGCCCTCTCATTGGCCGCTCCTGCAGCTTCTGCACCCGCTGACGCGCCAGCTGAAACGTATCACTATGCAACCGTAGACGGTCTGAGGATTTTCTACCGTGAAGCCGGTCCCGCCAATGGACCCGCCCTCGTGCCGCTGCACGGGTTCCCGTCGTCCTCTCACATGTTCCGCAATCTCCTTCCTTTGCTGGCCGACAAGTATCACGTAATCGCCCCGGACTATCCCGGCTATGGCTACAGTCAAGCACCGCCTGTCGATCAATTCAGTTACACCTTCGACCACCTTGCTGATCACCGACCACCTGCTCGACCAACTCCAGGTAACGCGATATTCCATCTATATCCAGGACTACGGCTCTCCGGTTGGTTTTCGTCTGGCCACGAGACATCCGGATCGTATTCAGGCCATCGTCTCGCAGAACGGTAACGCGTACGACGAAGGACTCGCTCCCTTCTGGGCGGAATACATCGTTCCGTACTGGAACGATCGCAATCCTGAAACCGAAGCCAAGGTGCGCCAACTTCTGACCTTGGAGACGACGAAGTTCCAGTACACCAAAGGCGTCCGCGATGAGCAGAACGTCAGCCCCGACACTTGGACCTTCGATCAGGCCGGACTCGACCGGCCCGGCAACGACGCGATTCAACTGGCGCTCTTCTACGACCACCGCACCAACTCGCCCCTGTACCCAATCTGGCACAAGTACCTGCACGACCACCAGGTCCCGCTCCTCGCAATATGGGGGAAGAACGATCCCATCTTCTCGGCGCCGGGCGCCGAGGCTTTCAAACGCGACGATGCCAAGGCTGAAATACGTCTGCTCGATACAGGGCACTTCGCGCTGGAAGAGGATGCGCCGATAATCGCGAGAGAGATGCGCCATTTTCTTGACGCAAATGTTCACTAAACCGAAGGCGTTCCTCGCATGCCAAGCCTGAGACGCCTGCTTGTTCGATATTCAAGCGGTTCTATTTTTCACCGTGGAGGGCGCTAAAGCCTACGTGAAGTAGTTTGCTTGATCGTGGAGGCGGTTGATTCGTCCCTTTTCAGTGCAAGTTTGGCGGCTCCGCTCGTGATCGGCAGCACCGCGTAGTAGACCGCAGTACCAAACAAAAACAAAGGAGATCAAATGTCCACACAAACTTTGACACAAGAGAAAACGCCAGCTGGATTCACAACCTACACCATCGAGAATGCTCCCGAGGCATCACGGGACAATTTGAAGAGTGCTCAAAAGATGTTTGGTGGAGTGCTACCCAACCTGCTTGCCGTTCTTGCGGGAAGCCCGCCGTTGTTGGAGGCAAACATGGCCACTATGCAACAATTGGCACACATTTCGCTCTCGCAGATCGAGCAGCAGGTTGTCGAACTGGCTGTAAGCAACCAGAACAAATGTGAATATTGTGTGGTGGCGCATACGTTCTTGTCCCGCACGCTGCCGCAAGATCCCATCCAAGCGGCAGGGTCGGGTCACGTCATTGCCGACCCCAAGTTGGAGTCGCTCCGGAAATTTGCCATCGAAATGGTGAAGACTTCCGGCAAGCCGGACGCCGCGACCAAAGCCAATTTTCACAAGTCTTACAACTTCGAACAGGCGCTGGAAGTCATTCTGCTCCTGACTGTCAAGAGCCTGCAGAACTACACGAATAGTCTGGCCGAGACTCCCATTGATGCGTTGTTCGGGAAGAGTCACAGCGCGGCTCGTTAAGGAGAAGGATGCCTTCAGGGCGGAGGTTGACGTCACACATCCCGTGGCGTCGCCTCCGCTCCAACTCACTTTAGTGCGCTGGGGCCGGAGGACTTCATGTTCATAAAGGAGCTGTGGCGCTATCCGGTAAAGTCAATGGCTGGGGAGCGGGTACAGAAAATCGCGGTCACTCGCAACGGGTTTGCCGACGATCGGAAAATTATGGTGCTGGGCCCCAGCGGCCACGTCATCACTTCGCGAACACATTACCGGCTGCTCGGATTGAAAGGTACAGTCGCAGAGGACGGTGTTGCTTACATCTCCGGTCATCGCTGGGATTCACCAGAAGCATTGGAGTTGGTAGTTCAGGCCGCCGGACCTGGCGCGCAACTTATCTCCTACGAAGGCGTGGAGCGCTTTGACGTGCTGCCGCTGCTGGTCGCAACCGATGGCGCAATCGAACACATGGGCTTCGATGGCCGGCGGCTACGTCCCAATGTGATCGTTGGCGGAGTCAAAGACCTGGAAGAACGTACTTGGGAAGGCCGTAACTTGCGCGTCGGTGATGCGATCATTCACGCCGCTCAACTGCGTGGACGCTGCGTGATGACCACCTACGATCCCGACACCTTGAAGCAAGATCGCAATATACTGAGGCGCATTGTGCAGGAGCTCGATGGCACCATGGCCCTGGATTGTTCTGTTGTGCAGGGCGGCACGCTGCGGGTGGGCGATTCGGTCGTAATGGTAGATGTCTTAACCCAAGAAAGAGTCGTGTCATCGTGACGGCTGGCGTCGTTTCCGGCCACGGAAACCCAGACTCTCTAAAGTAAGGAGACTTTGATGGCGACCCGGCCTCCATTGCCGCCGTTCACCCGTGAAACCGCGATAGAGAAGGTCCGTTTAGCCGAAGACGGATGGAACTCCCGTGATCCGGAGAAAGTGGCACTAGCTTACTCTCTTGATTCTCGCTGGCGAAACCGCTCGGAATTCATTCACGGACGGCAGGAGATTCTCGTCTTTTTGAAGCGCAAGTGGGCAAAAGAGCTGGACTACCGGTTAATCAAAGAGCTTTGGGCCTTCACAGAGAATCGCATTGCCGTGCGCTTTGCCTACGAGTGGCACGACGATTCTGGAAATTGGTTTCGTTCGTATGGCAACGAAAACTGGGAATTCAACGATGACGGCCTGATGAGAGTAAGGTTCGCATCAATCAATGATCTTCCCATCAAGGAAGCGGATCGCAAATATCACTGGCCGCTCGGCCGTCGCCTCGACGATCATCCAGGCTTGAGTGATCTTGGTCTTTGAGTCCTTCGAGGTGTTACTCTGTCGAGGAAATGATCGACTCGCGCATAAATCGGGGGAACAGGATGTTAGAAAAATCATCGCGTTCCCCCGTCTCACTTCCGTGTCCCGACAGTCTGCTTGATTATGGAGTCAGCACGACCTTGCCGATGGTGTGCCGATTCGAGAGTGCTTCAAAGGCTTGCTTCACCTCAGCCAACGGAAAAGAGGTATTTGCAAAGAGTTTAAGTCTGCCTTGGGCAATCAAGTCCAGGAGTTCTGGGACACACTCACCGATCTGCTCGGGCCGCAGCGTGGGGATGTTGAAGCCAATGAGCGATTGGTTCTTATAAATCAGCTGCCGAATCTTCTCGGAAGAAAGCGTGTCGTGGATGTTTTTGGCCCCGAAGAATACCACGCGTCCGAAGGGCGCAATCAACTTGAAGCTTTCCTCGCCCACTTTCCCCGACGCTTGCTCCAAGACAACATCGACCCCTCTTCCGCCAGTCGCTTCCCTGACCTGATCAGGCCAATTGTCTTCGCTGTAGTTGATGGCAACATCGGCGCCCAGAGTTTTCACCAGATCGAGCTTCTCCTTCGCACTGGCCAGAGCAATGACTTGCCTTACGCCGATGATTTTCGCCAATTGCACAAGGTAGAGTCCGACGCCACCTGCCGCAGCTTGGACAAGGACTGTCTCCTGCGCTTGCGGTTTGGCTGCGAACTTCAAAAGAGCATGTGCCGATATGCCCTGAACCGGGATGGTGCTCGCCTCAGCAAACGAGATCCCCGCGGGAATGGGGATGGCAGCATTGGCATCTGCAGTAGCGTATTCCGCATAGCCGCCACTGGAAACGATCGCCGTGACCTTGTCACCTACTTTTAGGCTTTTCACACGCGACCCAACTTCGGCAATGATCCCTGCGGCTTCAAACCCGAGAACGTAGGGAAGGGGCTTTAGAGCAGGGTACTTACCCCAGGTCAGCTCAAGCTCGGCGAAATTGATGCCTGCCGCCTTCACCTGGATCAAGACTTGGTTTGCTCCTGGCTTTGGCACTTCCGTCTCCACAACTCTGAGGCTTTTGAATCCTTCCAGCCCACTTAGTTCAATTGCTTTCATTTCGTCTCCTTCATGTCATTGAACTTGCAAACAGTCTCTGCTTCTGATCCGCCATGCTGCGGGAAAAGGAACCTCTTCCATGGCTCTGAAGCCGCTATCGACGTGACGTCGAGCAAGTAGCCTTTTAAACCTGTCCCATTCCCCCGTCCACGTTCAGGTCCACTCCCGTGACATAGGACGATTCCGAACTGGCGAGAAAAAGGACGGCATTGGCAACCTCTTCGGGTGTTCCGGAGCGCTTCATTGGAACTTGAGAGACAAGCCCGCGTAGCATGTCCTCCATGACTTCTTGCGACATACCGTTGCGGTGCATAATATTGGTCGGGATCGGGCCCGGGCTGACAACGTTAATGCGGATGCCCCGGTCGGCCAGTTCCGCCGTCAGCGTGCGCGCAAAAGAGCGGACTGCAGCCTTGCTGGCGGAGTACACACTCGCCCCAGGCAGACCGACTTCGTCGGCCACTGAAGCATTCAGCACGATTGCGGATCCATCGTTCAAGTAAGGAAGAGCCTTCTGAATTGTAAAAAACAGTCCTCGGACGTTGATGCCGAAGGTTTCATCGAAATCCGTTTCCGTTACATCGAAAACTGGGGCAAAGTTCGCGATTCCTGCATTCGCGAACAAGATGTCAATCTTGCCCCACTTCTCCGCAACGGATTCGAAGAACCCTTGCATGTCGCTTGGTTTGGAAACATCAGCACGAATCGCGAGCACGTCGCTCCCAATGGTCCGCCCTGCATCATCCAGTGTCTCTTGGTTACGTCCAGAAATGGCAACCTTAGCACCTTCCGTCCTGAACAGTTTGGCGGTCGCGAACCCGATCCCGCTGTTTCCACCGGTCACAACGGCAACTTTTCCTGCAAGCCTTTTCATAGTTCCTCCCTAGAATCATCCGGGTATGGCAGCGCCTTGGTTTTCCGATCCTGTAACTCACCACGGGTGCCAAATCGAGGACAATTACGTACTTTTGGATGGATCAGGGAAAAATAAGTTACGTGCGTTGTGGCCGGTCTCGAATCGCAGGTAGGCTGGGTTGGTTTCTGCTGGCTATCAGACCGCAAGAATTTCTTCTTTAATTATGTGACTTTTTCTGGCGCAGTCCATCTGTGTAGTATGGTGGACCGCTGACCACGGTATCGGTCCGACAATGCCGAATCACTTAGAAAACGAGCAGTCCCTTGTGGCCGCGGCGCAGGCGGGAGATTCGGAGGCATTCGTTACGCTGCTGAATCAATACAGCCGGCACATCTATCGCCTTGGTCTCAGCATTACCGGCAACCACGCGGATGCCGAGGATGTCCTGCAGGAAGCGTCATTAAGGGCCTATACGGCCTTGGCGGATTTTCAGGGGAACTCGCGTTTCTATACGTGGTTGGTGCGCATCGCGGTGAATGTTGCATTGGGCAAGCTCAGGAAGCGCGCCTTGTGGAAAGAGTCCTCGCTCGACGAACCACGGGAAGGCGAAGATGGCAGCTATATTCCGCTGGAAATCGAGAGCTGGGGCGATGATCCGGAAAAGGCCGTTCTGAACGGCGAACTGCAGCAGATATTGGCGGAAGTCATCCAAAAGTTGGACCCCAAGTCGCGGACGATCTTCACCCTGCGGGATGTTGAGAAGTTCTCGATCGAGGAGACTGCGAAGATGCTCGGCGTGTCTATCCCGGTCGTGAAGACCCGCCTCTTACGCTCACGCCTGAAATTGCGCGAGGAATTGACTAAATATTTCGGAAAGGATACCCGCAATGCGATGCCGACAAGTCGTCGATAAAATCTCGGAATACCTCGACGGCGAACTTGATCCCGAACTGGTTCGGGAACTGGAGCGCCATCTGGAACATTGCGAAGATTGCCGCATCGTGGTGGATACGACACATAAGACCGTCGAAATCTTCTACCACACCGAACCCGCTGCTCTACCCAATGACGTCCGCGACCGACTGAACCAAATGTTTCGAGATAAGTTCCGCAAAGGAGAGCCGAACTGAACCGCGTTCGATAACTTTAGAAGAAGAGCTTTGCTGCAGACGCTCCTGCGGCTACCACTGTGCTCCTGGATTTTCCGGTTCCATTCCTCTCCCAATATGTTTGCTCAACTGCTCATCTATCAGCTTCCTCGCTAGCAGTGTGACTTTTTTAGTAGTGGTCCATCTTTTGTAGTGTCGTCTAAACGGCTAGCACAGCAAACCAGGAGAACGATGATGTCGTCAAATAACAAACCACTGATTACCGTTGTGGGCGCGCTGAGCAAACAAGGCCGCAGCGTCGCCCACTCACTTTTGCAAAGCGGACGTTATCACGTGCGCGTTCTAACTCGCCGACCTGACTCCGCCGAAGCACAAAAACTGGCGGGACAAGGTGCAGAACTTGTGAATGTACAGCTTGAAGTGGGACAGACAAAGAACATCGTCAACGCATTCCGGGGATCGCAGGGCGCGTTTCTGATGACGCCGATGATCGTACCTCCAGCGACACACGAAGCGGAACTCGGCAAACAGCAAGCGGATGCCGCGGTTGAAGCAGGGGTGCAACACATCATTTACTCAGGCCTAGAAAATGTGGACAAAATCACCGAAGGAAAGAAATGGGCACCGCACTTCACCGACAAAGCCAGGGTCGAGGAGTACATTCGCACGCTGCCCGTCGCCAGCTCATTTGTCTACTTGGCGCTCTTTTACACCAATCTGATCGAATACTACCAACCGCACATGGACCGCGACACATTGGTATTCCCCATTCATTTGCCGAAAGACTTTCGCGCGCCATTCGTCGATCCGCTGACCGCGGCGGGCCCTGCGGTTTTGGAGATCTTCAACAATCCCGACAAGTATGCTGGAAAGTCTTTGCCTGTAATCGGCGATATCATCTCACCCGGTGAAATGGTCGAGACGTTTAGTCGTGTCACCGGAAAAAAGGCCGTATACAGCTCGGCGTTCACGCGCGAGGAACTGCTCCATCACTTCCCCGCGTTTGGCGCTAATGAGAATTTTGTGCGCCTGAGCTTGGGGATGGTCGAGTACGCAGTGGAATACGGTTACTTCCGCAAAGATCGCGATCTGTTGTGGAGCCGGCAGGTCAATCCTGGAACTCTGACTTGGGAAACATTCCTGCGTTCCACAGGCTGGCAGGGGCAAGGGAAATCCTTCGGCCTCTGACATCCCCAAGATATTTAGCGGGTCGAACGAGAGCATTACGATGCGCGACGCCTGCCTGGAGGGCTGCGAGGATTTACTTTTTTCCGAAGGGGGCATGATGCTATCACAAACCGACAGCCGCAGGTTCAAAGCCATGAGCCGGCGTGAGTTGTTGAAACTCACGCCGGTGGTAGCGTTG